>Ga0208193_1000026_pt1 | contig 107378 bp, 86 predicted proteins | sample June2015DPH_17_2_FD_184716 | JGI IMG/M metagenome (GOLD analysis project Ga0208193, IMG submission 184716) | Peatland microbial communities from SPRUCE experiment site at the Marcell Experimental Forest, Minnesota, USA - June2015DPH_17_10... | ecosystem: Environmental > Terrestrial > Soil >...
CGAAAAACAGCCTTGCAGGGAAAACAAAAAGCGAAAGTTGTTCCAGCAAATCCTCAGACGCCGCAGCCCCAGGCCGCAACATCAGAGCATCTCTCCCCAAGGTATACAGTTCGGGCACCCCACCCTCGCCGCGTATTTGTTTTTGCGCCAGGGGTCGCTCTACAGCAAGAGGAGAAATGCTCTAATGCGCCTATCGACGATGAGCCAATAAGCGAGGAAGAAGAGCGCGATGTTGCAGAGGCTCGCGCCCAAATCGCTCGCGGAGAATTCGTGTCGATGGAAGAAGTACTTGCAGATTTCGGCCTTACGATGGAAGATTTCGAACGCATGGGACGTACGCCTCTTCCGCCTGAATCCGACCAAACCAACGCTAACTGAAGCCGAGCACGGGATGTGGTGCGTAGGGCTCTTCCAGGGCTTTGATCTCCTCCGGCGTTAGCTTGATGGAGAGTGAGGCTGCGGCGTCTTCAAGATGATGCGGTTTGGTTGCGCCTACGATTGGCGCTGTGACTGCCGGTTTGGCGAGCAGCCAGGCGAGCGCGACCTGCGCCGGCGCCACGCCGCGTTTGGATGCGACTTCAACGAGTCGATCGACGACTTTGTGGTCGTCCTCTTCTGTACGTGAGTACATGGTTGTGCCAAAGCGGTCGGTCTCGAAGCGTTTGGTGCTTTCGGAGTTCCACGGGCGGGCAAGACGGCCGCGTGCGAGCGGGCTCCAGGGGATGATTCCGATACCCTGATCGACGCAGAGGCCGGTCATCTCGCGCTCTTCTTCGCGGTAGAGCAGGTTGTAGTGGTTCTGCATGGAAACGAAGCGCGTCCAATTGCGCAGATCGGCCAGATAAAGCGACTTGGCGAACTGCCACGCAAACATGGAGGACGCGCCGATGTAACGGACCTTGCCGGCCTTTACGGCGTCGTGCAGGGCTTCGAGTGTTTCTTCGATCGGGACTTCATAATCCCAGCGGTGAATCTGAAAGAGATCGACGTAATCGGTCTTGAGGCGCTGAAGGCTTTGATCAAGCTCAAACAAGATGGCTTTGCGTGAGAGGCCTTTGCCATTGGGCTCGTCGCGCATGAGGCCGTGGACCTTGGTGGCGATGACGACGGACTCGCGGCGCACATTGGCCTTGAGGAAGTTGCCAAGAACAACTTCGCTGTCGCCGCTGGAGTAGACGTTGGCTGTATCGAAGAAATTGATGCCGAGATCGAGCGCCTGCTTGAGAAACGGCTGGCTGTCGGCTTCATTGAGCGCCCAGGCGTGGCGGCCCGGTTTGGGCTCGGCACCGGCGGGCGAGCCATAAGTCATACAGCCAAGACAGATGCGGGAGACTTTGAGTCCGGTCTTGCCGAGATTGACGTATTCCATTGCTTCTCCTGGTTGAGTTTGAAGAAGAGTTCAAACGAGTTCTGGAGCTGATGTCAGAGACGCGTGTCGGAGAGCAGGTGCTGATAGATGCGCAGAGTCTCGCTGTTGAAACAGACGAAAGAAAGCTCTTTAACGCCGCTTGATTCGATGCGCGAGCGCACGGTTGCGATGGCGATTTTTGCGGCGCGCTCCGGTGGGAAGCGATAAACGCCGGTGCTGATGGCGGGAAAGGCTACCGACCTGGCTCCAACTTCAAGCGCGAGCTCAAGACAGCGCCGATAGCAGCCGGCGAGAAGTTCGTCTTCGCCTTGTGAGCCGCCATGCCATACAGGGCCGACGGCATGAAAGACCCATCTGGCGGGCAGGCGGAAGCCGGGCGTGGCTTTGGCCTCGCCGGTGGCGCAGCCATTGAGTTTGCGGCAGGCTTCGAGCAGCTCCGGACCAGCCGCGCGATGGATGGCTCCATCTACGCCTCCGCCGCCGAGGAGAGATTCGTTGGCAGCGTTGACGATGGCATCGACGGTGAGCTGAGTGATGTCTCCTGAAACTGCGGTGAGCTGAGCCATGTGCGCCTCGGATTGAGAATACGCCCGCGTTTCTACGGTTCGCATCTTGGGAAGGCTGCGGTGAATCGAATAAATATGGCAAAGGGCGAAGGCGAATTGGCGGTTTCTGTTCTCGATCTGGTAGCGATGCACCCGAATGAAACGCCGGGGGCGGCGATTGCGCGCTCGGTAGACCTGGCGCAGCACGTGGAGGCTTGGGGTTACAAGCGTTTCTGGCTGGCGGAGCATCATTCGATTGCGGGCATTGCATCTGCGGCAACTGCGGTTCTGATTGGGCATGTGGCGGACGCAACGAAGACGATTCGCGTGGGCTCAGGCGGCGTGATGCTGCCGAACCATGCGCCGCTGATTGTGGCCGAGCAGTTTGGAACGCTGGAGGCGATGTATCCGGGGCGCATTGACCTGGGCCTGGGACGCGCGCCGGGCGGCGACTACCAGACGATGCGCGCGCTGCGCAGAAGCATGGCGCAGAGCGGCGATGACTTTCCGGAACTGCTGGAGGAGCTGCGGACGTACCTTGGACCGGAACGACCGGGGCAACTGGTAAAGGCGACTCCGGGTCAGAATACGAATGTGCCGATTACTTTGCTTGGGTCGAGCGGCTTCAGCGCGCAGTTGGCGGCTCGACTGGGGCTACCATTTGCGTTTGCGGCGCACTTTGCGCCGGAGTCCTTATACGCGGCAGCGGAGATGTATCACAGGCAGTTCCGGCCAAGCGAGACACTGGCGCAACCATACATGATGGTGGGCGTGCAGGTGATTGCGGCAGAGACGGATGTGGAGGCGCGCAGGCTCTTTACGACAGCGCAGCAGCGGTTTCTGCGGCTGATTCGCGGTCAGGCGGTGGAGCTGCTGCCTCCGGTGGACTCGATGGACGGGCTATGGAATCCGGCTGAGAAGGCGGCAGTGGAGAGCAAACTGGGCGCGGCGATTGTGGGATCGGACGCAACGGTGAAGGCCGGATTGGAGCGGCTGGTGAGCGCGACCGGCGCAAACGAAGTGATTGTAGTCACGGATACTTACCGGCACGAGGATCGGTTGGATTCTTTCCGGCGCGTGGGCGAGATTTCCAAAACGGTCGAGACCGGCGCGAAGGTTGTTTAAAAGCGTTTGCAGCGCTCTCCGGGCGGATTACACTACCCAAGGCAGCAGAATTTTGCTGAAGATGCCGATGAAAACTGCATCGGCGCAGCGGCTTTGTCCTGAAATCCGTCTTGAAAGTGTCTGAAGAGCTTGAATCTAAGCGATTTACAACCGGTTTGCTCCCTTCCCGCGGCTGGCATGCGGATGGGAAGCCGCGCGTGTAGCTTTGGGCGGTTGCTGACGCTGATGGCGGCTGCTGCGCTGCCGTTTGTTCTGGCGGGATGCGGGGTTGGATCGGCCCGGACGATGCAGCCGATTAACACGGCGCTGACGCTGGCGGGCGGCGAAACGAGCATCGACACCAACTGCACCGGCTGTAACGCGACGCACGCGGGCGGCGGGGCTGTTAACCGGATCACCTCGATGCAGGCCGATGGCGGGCCGGCCGATGTGACCTGGACGCTAAGCGGCGGCGATACCAAGGCCGGCGCGGGCAGCATGAACAGTGCGGGCGAGTACACGCCGCCGGGATTTTTGACGGCTGACCGCGTGGAGGTCACACTAACGGCGCAGCTCAAGAGCGATCCCTCAATTACCGCGACGACGCATCTTTCCATCACACCTGGATTTCTGGAACCGCTTGCGCCGGAGAATGCGGCTGTGGCTCCGGGAGGCACGATTACGCTGAGCGGACGGCTGGCGCAGGCGGGTGGGAATACGGCGATTCGCTTTGCCGTGGCCGCGGGCACGCGCGAAAGCGCTGCCGGCACGCTGGGGCCGGTGGAATGCACGCACGCGCGTGACACATTTACAACATGCACTGTGACATATACGGCACCCACGACAGTCGATGCCGCAGGCAGCGTGACATACGTTGAGGCGCGGGCCGGAGCTGCTAAGACGGAGACGGCGATTCTGCTGAGTGCGGCGGGGGTGACGAGCAATCCGGCGCGGCACCGCGAGGCGCTGAGCTGGCCGGTGGCGCTGGGCGGATCGGGTGGAAACAACGGCGACCTGGATGCGCATGGAAGCACGGTGGCGGATTGCTGCGGCGGCACGCTGGGTGCGCTGCTTGCGGACTCGAACGGGCATCAGTATCTGCTGAGCAACAACCATGTGCTGGCGCGCAGCGATCATGCGGCTGCGGGCGACGCAGTTGTGCAGCCTGGGCTGATTGACAACAACTGCACGCCGTATGGCGATGGGCCGGGCACAACTCCGATAGCATCACTGAGCGCATGGCTGCCGCTGAAATCCGCGCAGACAAATGCCGATGCGGCGATTGCGCTGATTGGCACGCGCACGGTGGACCAGAGCGGCGCGATTCTGGAGCTTGGCAGCAAGCAGGCGGATGGCACGCTGAGTGCGGCGGCTCCGGGAGTCAGTTCGACGGATGGCAAGGGCGAGACCGGAAAGCTGACGATGAAGGTAGCGAAGAGCGGACGCACCACGGGGCTGACCTGCGGCGCAGTTACGGCGGTCGACGTAGATGTGAATGTGGATTACTTTGCCGATTGCGCGGAGACGCAGCCTTATCTGACGAAGCTGTTTACGCACCAGATGGCGCTGAGCGGGGATCGGTTCTCCGATGCGGGCGACTCCGGTGCGCTGGTGGTGGATGCGGCGAATGCCGAGCCGGTGGGGCTGTTCTTTGCGGGCGGCGTGGATGCGAGCGGTGTGGTGCAGGCAATGGCGACGCCGGCGCCTGAGGTTCTGTATGAACTGAGCGCGCAAGCCGGAACGGGAACGAGCTACAGCTTTGTGGGCGGCGCGGATCATGCGGTAAGCTGCCTGAGCTATGGCGACAGCACGGTGGCGGCGGCGCAGCGCGAGCCGCTGAGCACGGTAGAGATGGCGCGCGCGGCGCAGGCGCTCTTTGCCGCGCGGTTGCTGGTGAATCCCAGCCAGGGGATTCTGGGCGTGGCGCTGGGCAAGAGTAGCGACCGCGTGGGCGAAGCTGCGATTGTGGTCTACGTGGATGAGACGATGACGCCGAATGTGCCGGTGCAGGTGGGTGGCATGCGAACGATGGTGATTCCCACCACGGAGCAGGCGGTTGCGGCAGGCAGCGCACCTGTGGCGAACATGGCGGCCATGACGGGATTGACGTCTGCAGCTCTCAATCGCGCAGTGCAGGCGAAACAGCAGGCGGCGCGGCAGTGGATGCAGGAGAATTCGGCGATCTTCGGTGTTGGCGTAGGCCAGAGCCTGGATAATCCGCGCGAGGCCGCTGTGGTGATCTACGTGGACCGCAGCAGGCTGCTGAAGGACCTGCCGCAGACGATGGATGGAGTGCGGACGCGGTACGTTGTGATGGACCGGCTGCATGTGACGCGGTCGTACATGACTGCCGGCCCCGCACGCAAGTGCATGGCAAAACCAGGTGACGAGACTATGCCGCTTGATCCGCGGATTAAGATCCCTCTGTTCTGATGCGCGTATTGCGACTGGCCGCAAGCACTAAGAGCGCAATGGCGAAGAGCGTAAAGGCGGCGTTGCTGAGTCGCGCTACAGGTAAGCTCACATTCCCGGCAAGTGGCGGCCGGGTGAAGCTGTGCCATCCGTAGGCGAGTGCTGCGCCTGCAGCCAGAGATAGCTTATGCAGCGGCGTCCATGCAGTGCTTTTAGACCAGAAGAGAATCAAGATGAGTGCCACTGCATCCAGCGCGAAGACAGCGGCAGCAGCCCACCAGTTCCAATTTTGCGGAACAAGCAAAACTCCAGATGCAAGGGCTAGTGCGATCGCTCCTGTGAGCCATGGATTCGGCACGGAGTTGGACGTTGTGGCGGGTTTGGCGCGCGGCAGCAGAAAAGCAGCTACAGCGAACAGGACAACAAAGATGGCCGCCGTAATGAACTGTGCGCGTGAAGCGAGATAGTGATCCTTGGCATATCCCATGCGCGTCATAACCACCACGCCGATAACGAAAAGCAGAGTAACGATGGAAAGCCCGATGGAGCCGAGCCACGGAGTTGTGCTGCGGCTGGGAACAAGCGCTTCCGCGAGCGCGATGGAGGTGCAGATGCTCCAGGCAACGTGCAGTGTAAGCACGAAAAGAGTCCACCATGCGCCGATACCAAGCGCTGGAATGTTAGCGGCATCGAGCAGGTGGAAGTTCATGCCGAGATAGTTGGGATTGAAGAACGTTTGCGTGGTGAAGGCTTCTTCGAGAATTCCGTAGGCGATAGCGAGGAGGAAAATACTGGGCCAGCCGCGGCCGGTGCGGCGCACAAGCTCACGAATGAGCAAGGCTCCGCCGCCATACATGGGCGCCATGAGCACAAGCGCAATAAGTAACGTGATCGGAAGATCGCCGAGGAGATATTCGGCGATGAGCGGAGCAAGAAAGAAGAGCCCGACTGCAGCGGCAATGCTGCGCCGGGGCTTCGGCTGGATAACGGTCATGAATGCCCCCGATGGGAATGGAGACGTAGTGGGCCGTCCCGCGAGAATCAAAATCGATTGCATTCTTTGTACGCTTGAGATGGCCCGGCGTCAATTGTTATTGAGCGGCACGTCTGAGCGCGGCGATGTCGAGCTTCTTCATCTGCATCATCGCCTGGAATGCCTTGGGGTGCTTGATCAGCTCGCCCATATTGGCGGGCACAACCTGCCAGCTCAGGCCGAATTTGTCCTTCAGCCAGCCGCAGGCTACTTCACCGCCGCCCTCCATGAGCCTGGACCAGTAGTGGTCGATTTCTTCCTGCGATTCACAAAGCACGACAAGCGAAATTGCATCCGTGAAGCTGTGGCCCGGCCCGCCGTTCATAGCTGTGAACCGCTGGCCGTCCAGCTCAAAGCTGACTGTCAGAACGGCGCCTGCGAGGCCTGAAGGGTTGTCGGCGGCGCTGCGCATTTCACTGAGACGGCGCGAGTTCCTGAAGATGGACACATAAAAATCGACTGCCTCTTCCGCATTGTTGTCGAACCAGAGAAACGGTGTGATGCGAGAAAAGTTTTCAAACAGACTCATAAGCAATCACCTGCATTTTGAGAGTTTCCAGTTAATCCTCCTTGCGTAAAAGAGGGCCGGCCAGATAGGTTGTTATCAACGTTGCTCATCTTAACACTGAGATGGTTGCGAAAGGCAAGCAAAAACGCATAAAGTAACGGCGCATTTCCGATCCTCATTTTGAAACACAGGAAAAGGAGAGTTCACGATGAAACTGCATCCGTATCTGAATTACGGCGGGAACTGCGCTGAAGCATTTCGCTTCTATGAAAAACATCTTGGCGGCAAGATCAACTTTATGATGACCTTTGCGCAGATGCCCGACCCGAAACAAATTCCGCCGGGGCTGGAGAATGGCGTTCTTCATGTATCGATGCATCTTGGCGAGACAGTAATTATGGCGAGCGATGTGCAGTCGGAGCGGTTTCAGCCTATTCGGAGCGCCTATCTCTCCTTGTCCGTCGATAGCGACGATGAGGCGGAGCGTATTTATAAGCTGTTAGAAGAAGGCGGCGAAGTATTCATGCCAATCCAGGAAACGTTTTTCGCCACACGCTTTGCATCGCTGCGGGACAAGTTCGGCACGTCATGGATGATTGTTCACAATCGGCCCATGCCTGCGTAAGCGCGATCCAAACGCAGAATTGAAATTTTCCATCTTTTATCGCGCATCAAGCGGGGTGTATTAGGCTTACAACTGAGCTTATTCCGGAAAGGTCGAGGCACCCCCTATGAGCACTTCTTCCGCCGCTACTCAGACGCCACTGACTCAACTCCCCGCATGGAAGGCGCTTGCCGCCCATTACGAAAAGATTCACACCGAACATCTGCACGACCTGTTCAAGAACGATCCCCAGCGCGGTACGCGATTCGCTGTCGAGGCCGAAGGCATCTACCTCGATTATTCCAAGCACCGTATTACGGAAGAGACGTTGAAGCTGCTGCTCCAGTTGGCGGAAGAGAGCGGACTCAAGGCGCGCATTGACGCCATGTTCAGCGGTGAAAAGATCAACACCACGGAAAAGCGCGCTGTGCTGCATGTGGCCTTGCGTGCGCCCAAGAGCGAAAAGATTGTCGTTGACGGCGAAGACGTGGTTCCCGGCGTGCATGAAGTGCTGGATCGCATGTCCGCCTTTGCAGACCGCGTGCGCAGCGGCGAGTGGCTTGGCTATACCGACAAGCCGATCAAGAACATCATCAACATCGGCATCGGTGGATCCGATCTTGGCCCGGTGATGGCCTACGAGGCGCTGCGTCACTACAGTCAGCGCGACTTGGTCTTCCGTTTTGTCTCAAATATCGACGGCACCGACTTTGCCGAAGCCACGCGCGATCTCGATGCCGAAGAGACACTCTTCATCATTTCGTCCAAGACCTTTACCACGCTTGAGACCATGACCAATGCGCACTCGGCGCGTACGTGGGCGCTCAAGACGCTGGAGCATCAGGCGGCTATCGCGAAGCACTTTGTCGCGGTGTCCACCAATGCTGCCGAGGTGTCGAAGTTCGGTATCGATACAGCGAACATGTTCGGCTTCTGGGACTGGGTTGGCGGGCGCTACTCCATGGATTCGGCAATTGGACTTTCGACCATGCTGGCCGTTGGTCCGGAGAACTTCCGCAAGATGCTTGCCGGCTTCCACAGTATTGACGAGCACTTTCGCACAGCTCCGTTTGAGAAGAACCTGCCGGTGCTGCTCGGGCTTTTGTCTGTCTGGTACGCGGACTTCTTTGGCGCACAGACTGTGGCCGTGCTGCCCTACGACCAGTACCTCAAGCGCTTCCCTGCTTATCTGCAGCAGCTAACGATGGAGAGCAATGGCAAGCACGTGACTCTCTCCGGCGATCATGTGAACTACGAAACAGGCCCGATCTTCTGGGGTGAGCCGGGAACGAACGGACAACATTCCTTCTACCAGCTCATCCACCAGGGAACGCACCTTATCCCGAGCGACTTCATCGGCTTCTCAAAGACACTGAACAAGCTTGGCGAGCATCATGACCTGCTGATGGCGAATGTATTTGCTCAGGCCGAGGCTCTCGCCTTTGGCAAGACTGCGGAAGAGGTAAAAGCCGAAGGCACGCCGGACTGGCTGGTACCGCACCGCGTCTTTGAGGGCAACCGCCCATCCAACACGATTCTGGTGGAGAAGTTAACGCCTGAAACACTGGGCAAGCTGGTGGCGCTGTATGAGCACTCTGTGTTTACGCAGGGAACAATCTGGCAGATCAACTCTTTCGACCAGTGGGGCGTGGAACTGGGCAAGGTGCTGGCGAAAAAGATCGGTGGAGAGCTGGAAGGCGCGGGCGAAATCACCACGCATGACAGCTCCACCAACACGCTGATCAATTTCTATAAAAAGCAGCGTGGCTGAGGCTGAGCGATTGCTCTCAGTGGACATGGAGCAAAGTGGCTTTTTCTTTCACCCCAACGACGAAACCTGTCGTTGGGATTCCTGGTGCGGAAAAAGCCACGTGATATTGACTGCCGTGAAATGAACGGCTCCGGCGATTCCTCAGCGGTGGCCCAGGTTGTAGAGCGCGCTGATGGTGAATCCATTTGGAGTAAGCGCATTGGGGCCTAGAAACTGAGGCCACCACTGGTATTCGTAGTCCGCGCGAAGGGTAATTCGATGGATCAGGCGATAGTCGACACCGCCTCCAATTGAGGGAACGGTACGGGTGTCATGGTTGTAAGGGACGTTATCTGGTGCGAAGTTAATGCTGCCATAGGATATAAGGCCTTTCGCAAACGGCTCGAACCTATGGAACCTGAACCAGTGCGGATGATAGACCAGTCCGCCTCCGAGCGTGAACGTACGAGGAACGATGGGGGCGCCCGTTACCGCTACGGAACCACGATGCCACATCAGATTGCGCCCCTGTACTTCAATGTTCAAATCATCTAAGAAACTCGGGAGCGGCGCATGGTAATCGCCAGTATAGGCAATACCAATGGGATGTACATTGTCGCCCCAATCCTGGCTAAACATGGAGAAGCCCGCACCGATGGACAGACGAGGATGATCTTCGCTTGCCGAGTACACAGCCTGTGCGGAAGCAGGCCCTGCCACGAGAATGAGCAGCAATGCAGGGATGAACCATAATAGCGATTTACTTCGCATGTTTCTCTATCTCCTTATAATTCGAACGGTCTGACGCGATCTGTAGGTTATCCGGGAAAAAGTATATCGCGAGTAACTGCGACAGGGTAAATAAATCAATAAAGGAATGCGCCTGCTTCATTTTTTATTGCTGCAAGCAGGGCTCGCAGGCTATCGACTCGCTCAGCGGCCAGCGCTTTCGATTGTACAAGCCGTAACTTACCCGGCAAGTATTCGACGAACCTTTCCAGTACTGGTAACACGTCCGAATAGGTAATGTAGCGCGTATCGCGCCCAATTTTTACCAGGGCACGCAACCCGCCGATGGCGCCAAGCTGCTCCAAAATATCCGCATCACGAAGAATTACCGCCTCTATCAAGGCCGGATCGTCCTGCGGCTGATGCGTTCGGATAGCTTCCGTGACCGCATTAAGTTTGGATGCAGGAAATCCCCAGGTGGACAGTAATTCTCGCGAGCGGGCGATTGTATACGGCACGTGATCCCAGCGCGCCAGTTGGGCCGGGTCGCTGGGCCGGTGACCCAGGAAGACGCCAAGATCGTGCATCCAGGCGGCAGCAAAGACGATATCGTCGTCGTAATCCATGCCGTTGCCGATTTGCGTGGCGAGAGCGTAGAGACGGGGTTGATGACCGAACTTGTCCACCGGCTGGGCCTCGGCGCGGATATATTCGACCACAGACTCCCGCCAGTTGGCTGCGTTCATGCGGCGGCCCCAGGCCAGCGCGGTACGATCCGGATCAGATCGAGACCGCCGGAATTCTCCACGGTAAACTCCGGCGAGGCCGCGGGAACTATGGCGATGTTGCGCGCCGGTATCTCGATCGGCTCAAATGCATCGCTCACAAGGCGTGCCGACCCCTCAGCGGCAAAGAGGTAGGAAAGACCACGCTCAGGCTCGCCGTCGCGGCGCAGAGCAGAGCTGGAACGGGATCCCTCGACGGCAATCCGCTCGATGCGAAAGTATTCCACGTCGATGAGGACCGTCCGATCACTGAGCGGCTGCACGGGAATTTTGCCGGAGCGCGTTGCAAGCTTGGTTGCTTCAAGGGATTTCTCAATGTGCAGCTCACGCGGGCGGCCATAGTCGTACATGCGATACGTGGTGTCTGAGTATTGCTGCGTCTCGAAGAGGATGGCGCCGGGCCAGATGGCATGGACCGTGCCCGCATCGACAAAGACCATGTCGCCCTTTGCGACGGGAACCGCATTGAGAAAGTTTTCCAGTGTGCCGTTCTGAATCCCGGCCCGCACTTCATCCATGCTGACGCCGGGCTTGAGGCCAAGAGCAACCGCTGCTCCCGGATCCGCGGCGAGGGTATACCAGCACTCGGTCTTTCCGCGCGGCTCGCCGTACTTGTGCGCCATGGCATCGTCCGGGTGTACCTGTACGCTGAGTTTTTCCTTGGCGAAGATGATCTTCATGAGCAGAGGCGATCCGGGATGCTCCGTGTATCCCATAAGCTCGGCGGGAGCCTCGGCAAAGAGCTGGCCAAGCGGCTTGCCGGCATGATGCCCTGAAGCGATGCGGCATTGATCGCCCGTAAGCCAGACCTCGCCGATCGGTTCGGCGCCGGCAGTGACGTCAAACCAGGGGCGAAGATCGCGGTAGCCCCAGATGCGCGGGTCAAAGTGAGGCTGAATGAGGAACGGGGCGAAGTCGGCGGAGATAACAGGCTCTGATGAGGTCATATAGGTGGCGTTCCGGTCAGTTGGGAAATGCACTCTTCCCTTGTTCCGATTTTGCCATACATAGGGTGCGGAGAGGTTCAGCGAAGGTTTAAAAACAAATCCCCAGGGCGGCAAAGCTCCCTGGGGATTGCGGAATTGTTGAAGCGCCTATCTCTTGAAGGCAATGCCGACCAGCGGAACAAGATCGCTATGCAGGCCGACGTCGTTTGCCGGAACCAGGACGTTGGCATAGAGCAGAATATGCTCCCTGGTTTTGGGTACTATCCATTTCACTCCGCCGCTGAAGTTGAAGGTGGTGTAGGTGGTATTGCCAGGGATGGAATAGGGAAGGGTGGGTGGAATTGCGAGCCCCGCCTGCTTCGAAGTCGGCAGCATGATAAGACCGGCACTCAGCGAGGGTGCATTCACATACTGATTGCCCACAACGTCTGCGACGAGGGTAACTGTGCGGAGAAGTCCGAAGTCTGCGCCGACGGCGTAATTCAGACCTCCGGGGAGATTTTCATGCGGGGGATGCTGGATGTCCAGGAGTTGAGACGCGCCGTTCCACTGATAACCGATCTTTACGTGCGGAGCAATTCCGTGATGCTTGAAAGCGCCGCGATATTCAACCAGGCCGTACGCATTGACGCCGTACGCACCGGAGCCAAGATAGTTGTTCGCATCGCCGGTGGGAACGCGCACCTGCGCGCCAACCGCTCCGGCGTAGCGGCCTTCCTGACCAAACAATTGCTGCTTGACATTCACCGTCACGTCACCAACGCCGGAAGCGCTGCCTTTTGTGATCAGGGGCGCCTGCGTAGTGAGGCCTGGTGAGGTGAGCAGAGTATAGATACCCGTAGTGGGCGAATAGAAGTAGCCCTGGTAGTTGTTGCTGGTAACGTTCATGGTGACGTCATTGACGGGAACCGCGATAGTGACATCCGTGCTTTTGGTCAGGCCATAGGTCAGCAAGCCGATGTATTGATCCATCTGTAGACCGACTTTGCTCTGCAGGCCGCCGTAAAAGGTGCCTGTGTTCCCCGCCAGGTTTACATTCTGCACCTGCGCACCCAGAACGAAGCTGTTGAGTTGCAACCCATCAATCTCAGTGAAGTTGAAATGCTGATAGGCGAAGCTGAGAAAAAACTTTCTCCTGGGAAAGGTATCGGGCCGGTCAGAAAGAATCGGACCGAGATTGTTGAATGGCGAACCGACGTCGCTGCCGGGCAGTCTCAGGGTGACCGTTCCCGCAGCCGCGCTCGGCATGGGCAGCTGGGCCAACTGAGTTGCAATCGAGGCGTTGATCGGTGTCGCGGTCTGCGACCCGGCGGCGTACAGCTGCTGATAGACCTGGTCCGTGGCGGTATTTGCGGGCAGGTTGCCGCCGTAATAGATCAGCGCCAGAACCGAGCCGCTGTAAGGATACTGGCAGACCAGGGGAGCTGAGGTCTTTGTGGATGCAGTCGGGCAGTTTACCTGTGCTGACAGAAGCGAAGCCGATGCAAACGCGACACATAACAGCGCAATTTTGACTTTCACAGTTTGACTCCGGCGCAATCTGCGCGGTTGACGAAAAATTGACGTTAACGCGAAATGCCGCTTCATAGTCGCCTCTGCCATTAGTTCACCGTGATTTGTACGAGGGAATAGTAGGTGTTAGCCGGAGTACTGGCATCCTTTGCCTGGACCAGGACGTCGTAGATGCCTGGAGCGAGACTCGTTGCAGGGCTGGAACTTCCTGTGGAGGTCACCTTATATCCGCCGCCGCAGCCGCTTACGGTGAGAGCGCCCCATCCGAGCAGCAGGATAGTCATCATGCGGAAGAGATTCCTGCGCGCGCGGTTGCGGCCGAACCAGCCGAAGAATGCAAGCACTGGAACGCCAAGAGCAGCCGCGATGTACGAGCCGCCGGAACGCCCAGCCTTCGCGTTCACCGGAGCGAGAGCCGCGCTGGAACCGCCACAACTGGTGGTTGATCCGGCAGTCCCGGTCGTGCCGGTCTGGCATGGCGTAACCGTAACGGTGACGGCTGTCGTGCCCCCCGTAATCTGTGTAGGCGAAGCCGAGCACGACACGTACTGCGCATTGCTGTTTGTCGGGTCCGGATTCTGTTTCAGCGAAGAAGTAGTTGTGAACAGGACCTCGGGGCAGCCGACGAGCGTGAGTGTGCCGCCGGTAGACAAGGTGCCAAAGTCGAGCGATACCGTTTGCGAAACGCTGCCGGCGAAGACCAGTTGCGCGGCCGAAATACTGGCAACGTTGAGCTGCTTGGTAGCGGTATAGCTGAGAGCTGGCGCGTTCGGATCGGTAGCCGTGATGACAATGGTGTACACACCCGTCTGCGCCGTAGAAGATGCACTGAGCGTGTAAGGAACACTTGCGCCTGGAATGGCCGCGCTGGTAGCAGGTGAGCAGGAAGGATCCGTGACAGGCGAGCCATTCGAGGTCACCGTGCAGGTATAGTTCAACGTGTCTTTCAGGGTACCGATCCCGGTGGATGAGGTGGATGCGGACATCGCCGCGACAATCTGGCCCGGGAAGTACGGATCATTTGTTGTGTTGTGACCCTGCGTGAGGGACACAGTGCTCGAAGAAGAAGAGGTGAACCCGAGCGCGAAGTTCTGCACCGGCTCAACCAGCGGAGTTGCCGAGTTATTGCTCGAAGCGAAGTTGGCATTGCCCGGCGCGTATGCAACCGTGATGGAGTCCGTGTTGAGGTTGCCTGTGTAGGTCGGCGGATAGGTTACGGTGCAGCTGACCGAATATGGGAAGGTTGCACCGGCTGGAATTGTGATCTTCGGGCAATTTGCTCCTGCGAAAGACAGCGCAGAGGCGTTGGCGAAGGTCACCGTGCCGGTGGGGGCGATGCCGCCGGTGGGCATCGCGGGACTCGCGCTCACCGTGGCCGTGTATGTGACAGTCTGAGATGCGTAGGCGGTGGCGGGAGTGCTCGAAACATTTACAGAGGTGTTTGCGCCCGTCACAGTTACGGATCCAGACGTGCTGGTGCTGGCGGACAGGAAGTTAGTGCCGCCGGTCGTATCCGGCGTGTAGGTTGCCGAGATGGAGTACGCGGTGGCGGATTCCGGCAGGTCCGCGTATGCCGCTACGCAGGAGGCAGATCCGCTGCTTATCGTAGCCGTGCAGAGGGTGGTTGCTCCGGATAGGAAAGCCACAGTGCCTGTAGGAGCGATTGGACCGCTGTAGTTGGACTTGACCGTGGCAGTCAGCGTCAGTGCCTGATTGACCTGAATCGAGGCGGGAAGTGAGCCGATCTGCACCGCCGGCGTGCCTTTGACGACTGTGATAGGTATCGGGGCATTGCTGGTGACGAAATTCGCAGGCGATGCGGAGTCTGTGTAGGTGGCAGTGATGGAGTAACTTCCAGCAGCAAGGCTGCCCGCCGCCGGAGAGCATGACGCCTGTGAATTGCCCGTAACAGTGGCTGTGCAAAGGTTGACGGTCGATGATCCGTTGACATAGGTAAATCCCACGCTGCCGCCGGCAGGAGACCTGCCGCCTGTGCCGGTGAACACAAACTCCGGTGTGACGGTGGCCGATAGCGTGTACGTTTGATTGACCACGGGCGACGTAACGGACGAGTTGGCCGAGAGGGTGGTGGGGTCGGCATTCACGGTTTGCGTAACTGCAGTGGAGGTCTGCGCCTCGAAGTTCGGGTCCGCAGCTCCCGGAACAAAGGCTGCCGTAATGCTGTGTCCTCCCAGAGACAGTGTGGAAACCGTGCAGGAGGCCGGCGTATAAGGCGAGGTGGTTGCGTTGACCGCCGCGGTGCATAGTACGTTCGCGCCGTCGTAATACACGATCGTATCGCCCAGGCCGCTGGGCTTGGCCGTACCGGTCGGGAAAGCCAGAGTGGAATCAAACTTAACCGGCTGATTGATGACGGAGGGATTGACGCTGGTGCTATCGAGGGCCACGGTAACGGTAACCGGGCTTGCGCTGACGGCTACAGCCTGCGGGTTTGCAGAGCTGCTGGTGGTGAAGTTAGCGGGGCTTGGGTTATAGGTTGCGTTCACCGTGTAGTTGCCCGAGGCGGGGAATGCGTAGGAGCATGTTGCGGTTCCTGCGGCGAGCGTTGCGCTGGCGCATGGGGTTGTCGTGGTGCCGCTGGAGTTGGTCACCTTGAACGCAACGCTGCCCAGCGGCACGGTCGCGCCAGCCACGTTGGGAGTAACCGTTGCGGTGAAAATAGCAGATGTATTCACGCTCGCGGTGCTGGGCCCGCTCACCTTGGTCATAGTACCTGTGGCGCTGACACTCACCGAAATGCTGCCGCTGGTCACGGGATTGAACTGAGTGTCCCCACTATAGGAAGAAGTCACCATAAAGGAAGCTGCAGTAGCAAACCCGCTGGTGTACGTGCAGGCAGTGGCAGGCAAGGTGATGGTGCACAACGTCGTTCCGCCCTGTATGACCGGAATGGTGCCGGTAGGCTGCGTTGGCAATGAGGATGCCGGAGAGGTAAATGCGGCGGTGAAGATCACGGGCACATTCACCGTGATGCTTGCGCTGGGCGACTGCGGAGCCGCGGACAGAGTGTATGCGGGCGTTGCCTTGTTGACGACAGGAATACTCAGCGGCGTGGTGGCCGTTGAGGTGTTGAAGTTATTGTCCCCGGAATATGTAGCGCCAACTGAGACCGACGGAGCGGGCAGAGATGAGGTGATGCAGACAGCCTCAAGAGAGCTTCCGACGATGCCCACAGCAGGCGCTAAGCTGCCGCTGCATTCTGGGATAGGGACAGGGATAGTGCCGCCAGTTTTTGTAAAGCTGACTGTGCCCGTTGGAGAAATTGGAGAGCCGGACGGAGCGATCACAGCCTTGAGAGTGACTGGCGTATCCACGGTTGGTGTGGACGAAGCCAGAAATAGCGTAACCGTGGTGTTGAGCGGGGTAAGCGTGACCGTGGTAGAGGCAGGGGTGGCAACCGTGAAATTGTTGGCCGTATCCGTATAGCTTGCGGTCACGGTTGCGGGACTGGGCGCAATGAGAGCCTTCGTCGTGCAGTTAGCAATGAACGGTGAGGCCAGCGACAGAGTCGAGCTGCAGAGCTGTGTGCTTCCCTGGCTGAAGATCACCGTGCCGGCCGGCTTGATCGGAGTTGCAAGCGATGGGGTGAGCGTGACCGTAAACACAGCCGAGGAGTTGATTGCAACTGCGCCGGAGGGTACCGTAGTAAACCCCAGCGTGGCGGAGGCTGCATTGACCGTCTGGCCACCGGACAGAGAACCAGTGCTATCCGCGAAGGCCCCATCTGAGTTGGGATAGTTCACCGTAATGGTGTGCGACCCAGCCGTCAGGCCCGCGAACGAGATTGAAGCGGTGCTCGTGATGCCGCTGCCCACTGAGAGCGACACCGAGCTACCGGAGTTGGTCCCGTCCACCATGAGCTGCACTGTGCCGGTAGGTGCGCTGGATGCGCCGCTGGCAGTGTTCGTCACCGTGACCACAAAGGTTACGCTCTGGTTGACAGTCGAGGGATTGACCGAGGACGTGACTGCGGTGGAAGTGGAAGCAGAAGACATGCCGCTCAGATTGATTGTCTGCATGACGAACGGCGTTGGTGCGTTAAGGTTGTTAGTCAACAGGCTCACCGTGCCGGTGAGCGTCGTGCCGGCTACCTGCGGCGTAAAGTCCACCGCCAGTATGCAACTGGCTCCCTGGTTAATCGAGCTGCCTTCCCCGCCGCAGTTGTCGCCTGCGCCGAAAGCGAAGTTTGCAGGGGATGCAGGACTGCTCGCAACTGCGGGAGCGCCTTCAATCGTGAGTGGCTCGTTGCCGATATTGGCTACAGTCACTGTCTGCGGGCCGTTGGATGAGCCCACGGCAGTGGTGGCAAAGGTAAGAGCCGGTGGGTCGGAAATGTCCACCTTGATCACAAGAGCCGTCGCGGGAGTCGTCCCGATATCTCCGATGTAGACGTTCCCGCCGGCGTCCACCGCCAGGCCCTCCGGCTTGCTCAGGCCGGTGCCCACCATCGTGCCGGCGCTTGCGAAACCGCCGCTGCCGTTGGACGGGTATTCAAGCACCTCGTTGCCGCCTGTATTGGCGACATAGACATTCCCCATCGCGTCAACCGCCACGCCGGTGGGAGCGTTCAGACCGCTGGCCACGGTGCTTTGCGTGAAACCGCCGCTGCCGTTCGGTGTGTATTCGTTCACCGTGTTGCCGCCTAAATTGACGACATAGACGTTGCCGGCCGCGTCCACCGCCACGCCGGAGGCGCCGTTGAGGCCGCTGGCCGCCACGGTGCTCTGCGTATAGACGCCGCTGCCATTCGGCGTGTATTCGAAAACTTCGTTGGCCTCTGAATCGGAAACATAGACGTTGCCGCTCACGTCCACAGCCACGCCATAGGGCTTCATGAGGCTAGTAGTCACCACGGGGCCTTGCGTGAAGCCGCCGCTGCTGTTGGGCGTGTATTGGGTCACCGTGCCGGCAGTGGAATCGGGGACATAGAGATTGCCGGCTCCGTCCAACGCCACGGTGAAATCCGCGTCGTTCCCAAGGTTAACCACTGTGCTACTACCACTGCTCGAAAACTTGATCACCTGGCCGATGCCATTGGCAATGTAGTCGTTGCCGGAGGCGTCCACGGCCAGGCCAAAGGCTCCCGTCGAAAACAGAGTGCTCTGCACGCCGGGCTCAAAGGCCACCTGCGGACCGGTGCCCGTGCCGTAGACGTAGGCCGTGGCAATGATGACCGTGCCGGATGGGTTCGTAAGCTCGACCGCGCCGGTGCGCAGGCCAGGCGCTGAGGGATTGACGGTGACGGTGACGGTGCAACTGCTGGTAGCGCCATCGCCGGTGCCATAGCTGGTGGTTGCGTTGCACGTGGTGCCGGTCATAGCAAAGTCTTTTCCCGCAGCTCCCACGGTCAACACGACGGGCGCGGCAATGTTTGCGCCGGTTGTGTTGGTGAAGTTGAAGATCAGCGTCTGCGGCGCACTTGCGGTGCCCACTGCCGAGGAGCCAAGATTCACGCCCTGCGTCTGAATCTCGGATATTGAGTCATTGCTTTCATCGGTAACAAAGACATCGCCTTTGCCGTCAATTGCGACGCCAAAGGGGTGGCTGAAACCGCTGCCTAATGTGGCCTGGGTGTAAGTGCCGTCATTCAATACATACTTGAACACGGAGCCGAGGGCGCCGACGTAGACGTTGCCGCTCGCGTCCACGGCTACGGAGTCAGGAGAGTTAACACTGGCCACGGTGCTTTGCGTGAAAGTGCCGCTATTGAGGGTGTATTTATACACCGCGTTGCCGGAATTCGCTGCCACATAGACGTTGCCGCTTGCGTCTACGGCCAGGCCCGCAGGGTTGTCCAGGGTTGGGGTGGGGGGCACTATCGTGGACTCGGTATAGCTGGTGGCGGCGCAGCCTGCGCTGCTGGGGCTGGGACTGTATTCCTGGATGCTTCCGCTTGCGGATTTCGACGAGACATAGATATTGCAGCTTGCGTCCACAGCCACGCCTGTTGCATTGCCCAACACCGGGTTCGAGCTAGTGGTCGCTATGGGGGTTCCCGAAGAAAAGCTGCCGCCGCTGACGGTGTATTTGATCAGGCCAGTAGCTGGCTCGGCGACGTAGATGTTACCGCTGGCGTCCACTGCCAAACCAGTGGGAGCCATCAGATCGTTGGCCGCGAACGTCTTGATGCAGCTTGTAGATGTGCATCCGGCAGGAAGTTCGGTTATCAGCGTCTGGCCGCCCAATTGAATGAAAAAGACGTCGCCGTTCGCGTCCAATGCCGCGCCTACTAGCGGCTCCCCAACGTCGGCAAGCGTGATCTGCGCCCCGCCGAAGGTGGCCGTCTGCGCCTGCGCGGCTGCTCCGCACAGGGCCCATCCCAGCGCAAGCAACAGGGCCGCGCACACCGCCTGCCGGGTCGCCGCAATCCCCTTCGCGGTTCCGGAAAACAGGGCTGAAAAAAAAGGCGCAGCAGACGAACGTCCACTCGTGCGAGGCAACAGATTGCAGATCATCCTATTTCTCCAAGGTCGCAATTACGTTATCCAGGGCAGCCGCGGAGCAGGGCGCAGCCGCCGCACTTTGGCCGGAATCTGGCGGCTCCAACTCGCTTCCGGTTTCCAGCAGCCCACCCGGAAACCAACGGCCTGTTGAGATGTGTTGTGATTCGCGTACAAAGCAATCAAAGTAAAAACACAGACGGCCAGCCAGGCGTGCTTCTAAGGAAGCGACGCGCTTGGATAGCTGAAAAAATTTCAGTGCGGAGTAAACCCCAGAATTACCAGTGGTCGAAATCTAGCGTTACCTAAAGGGAATGTCAAGCAAAAATTTCGTAAGGGACGGCTCTTGGCCGCCGATAAAATGTGCGTACCTCCGGTCCTGTCCCGCTGCTTGCAGCCAAGGCGGATTTTTCGATGCGCCTGCCCATTCCGCTTCACTATCTGGCACGAACCTTTTGCGCCGCAGTCCCGTTTGCGCTCACCCGCGGCTCGCGCAAAAAGGCATCCTCTCTTGCGCCGGTTAAGCTATGGCTGTATCGTGCATTTCAGAGTTAAAACGCTTCCATTTCAGGATGTATTTTTCTTCAGGCACATGTCATCTCTCATGCAACCCTTCAAGATCGGCGAACGAACGCATACAGCGTTTCGCGAAGATGCGGAACGGCGCTATATAGCATCCGTGGTGGCGTTTCTGAAAAAGAACTTCCCCGAGCTGGCCGAGGAGGAACCGGAGAAGCTGGCCAGCTTTGCCACGGCAATGGTGAATAAGGCCAAGGGATACGGCCTCGGCACCAAGCGGGATGCGGCCTTCTACGTGATCACGGCCCGGCTGCTGGGACAGGACTTCGACGAAAAGCACGAGCGGGCGCGCCGCGTTCTCGCTGCTCCATTACCCGGCCCGGAAAAGGCCGATCTGCTGCAGCGGGTCACCGTCGAGCATCTGGATTCAGCCGGAAGGACGCAGGAATAGGATGAGCAGCAGCGGCAACACGAATCCAGGCGGCGGGTCAAGCGCTACGCAGGCGTATTCCAATGCCTCGCAGACCTTCCCCGCCACGCCGACTGACAGCACCACGACGCCCTGCGCGAATAAGTCCGTATACTCCACGCCCACAACGGCAGCAGCCTCGCCTGCCGCCGCGACCAATGCATCGCCTGCCGCCGCAACCGATGCACCGCTCGACCAGGCTACGACGGATCGCATCAAGGCCATCCCCAAGGGATCGCGGCCCGATCCTTCGACCTACATGAGCAAGGATCAGATTGACGCGCACCTGGCCCAATTCGACAAGGGAGCCGCGCGCTTCATGACGCAAGGCAATCTTGCCAAATACGGGCCATCGCAGCGCGATGGAACCTCCTTCATGATGCCCGGCAGCGAGGCCGACGCCTTGCTTGCCAAAGCCGGCGGAGATCCGAATGCGCTGGAAGACGCACTCGGCCTGCCCAGAGGCACGCTCGAAAACAACCCCCTTGTGCGCGTGGATGTGCCAAGTCCGCGCAGTTGCGGCCTGCGTGTACCCTCGGGCAATGAAGCCGGCGCAAACGATCTCTGGATTCCCGGCGGCAAGCTGCCTGGCGGCACCTCGGAGGCCGTTATCGACCTGGGAAAAGCTCCACCTGGAGCCTTCAAGGCGGCTCCCGTCTGATCCCGGCCGCAGCAGCCGCACCACTGAGTCTTGTATTTTTGATGAGGTCTTATGAAATTTGTCGACACTTATGTTTTCCGCGATGACCGCTTCTCGATTGGCACCGAGGAGCAGAGTGGCGTGCATTACCTTTCCATCCCGGTCAGCAACGGGCTGGTGGAGTACGAGGAGTATTACGCGCTCGACCCGGTGCTCTTTGCGCGCGCGCCGGGGAATATCGAGCAGTTACGCGCCTTTGCCGAAGAGTGCCGTCAGCACCACATGGATGACCGGCTGATTGTGAAGCCGGGCACAAAGCGCGGCCTGCCCATTTAACGCAACGAAAACGCAACGAAGAGGAGGAACAATGCCGCCAGCAGCGCGAGTCACCGACATGCACACATGCCCCATGGTTACCGGGATCATCCCGCACGTCGGCGGTCCGATTCTTCCGCCGGGCTGTCCCACCGTGCTCATCGGTTTTCTACCGGCGGCCCGGATGACCGACATGCTCACCTGCGTGGGACCACCGGACCTGATCGCGATGGGATCTCCGACGGTTCTCATCGACTTTCTGATGGCCGCGCGCATGGGCGATCCCACGGACCACGGCGGCGTCATCATTCTCGGCGAGCCAACTGTGATGATTGGCGAGTCGGGCGGCGGAGGAGCCGCCGGAGGAGGCGCACAAGGCGCGGCAATGACTGCGGCAGCTAAGAGCGGCAGCCCGTTCTGCGAAATCTGCAGCTAGCAGTAACAGGAAGCAGTAACAGGAAAAGGAGAGAGGCTTGGAGTACGTGCTCGAAATCAGACCGGCGCTAGGTGATCCACAGATCATCTCCCTGCCGCAGTCGGGCACCATCACGGTGGGCCGGCAGTCGCCCGCCGACCTGGTCGTCAACGACCAGTTCATGTCTCGCGCGCATTTTCAGCTCCAATGCAACGGACCGCTGATCATACTCTTCGATCCCGGCAGCAGCAACGGCACCTATATCAATGGCGTGCGCTCGCGCAACGTTCCGCTGCGCCCGTGCGACACCATCTTCGCTGGACGAACCGCCTTCCGCTTTGCACAACTCGTCAACGGCAAGCCGGCGCTTGAGTATCTGCCGCCATCGCCCGGCGAGATGCTGCCTTGGCAGCAGCAGATTCTCGACGTGATCGGATCCACCTGCAACTATGCGATTCTGGACGGCGCCATCAGCCCGGCAATCCTCGATCTGCTCAATCAGTCCGGCACGTACTACCAATCGCTCTATGAGGGCGAGCAAAGCGCCGACATTGCCCGCTACGGCCCCTATGTGGCCCAGTTGCAGCCCGAGCGGCCTTTTCTGCCGTACCTGGTCAAGGCGGCATGGGGCATGTTCTGGGGAGTCTTCCTCGGCTCGGATCAATCCTTTGAAGAGACGAGAAGGCATCTGCGGCGCTTCTTGATTGTGGACAACAACTCAGGCAGCAAGTCGATCTTCCGCTTCTACGATCCGCGCGTGCTGCGCGTCTTCATTCCCAGTTGCGAGCCCGCGCAGAGGAAAGATTTCTTCGGTCCCGTTCGCTGCTACTTTGCTGAAACCGAGCCGGCGCCGGGCCTGACCGCCTTCACTCCGGACGGCCAGCAGAAGGTATCGCTCGAATGAGTTTGCCGCCCGCGCGCTGAAACTCATGGCGCGGGCGGGCATTATGATCGATGCGTCCAGTTAACTCCCCTCCTGCAACGCTCCGCCAACAGTGCCGTCGTCGGCCTCGTCCGGGGTTGACGGGGTCTTCGGATCGGTGGGCGCCGTCGGAGGCGTCAACGAACCGGCCATGCCTGGAAGAGCCATTCCACCACTATTGATGAGAACCATGGTTCCGGAAATCGAGATGCCGGCATCTGAGATGGTGATATATCCACCAGGACCGCTGAGCGTAATTCCGGTCGCTGCCTCAATGACCAGAGTTGAACCCGACTGTACGTAGGCCGCCCCGGTCACGGTCATCGAATAACTGCCGCCCACCTGCACCGCATTGCCGCCACCGACATTCTGCGAGTTGTTTCCGCCAATCTTCTCATTGAGATTGCCGCCTATATCCTGCGAATTATCCCCGCCGGTCTTGAACATCTGATTGCCGGTAATGTTGAGCGATTCATTTCCGCCGACCTTCTCGGTGCGGTTGGAGCCGATAGTGATGTCCTCGTTGCTGGCGACGCTTTCTACACGATTACCCTTGATGGTTAAGTCGTGATCCTGGCCAATCTGCTCTAACAGGTTGCCAGTCACCATCAGCGATTCTTTGCCGCCGACAAATACCCGGTGATCCTTCTCAACGCGATGATCCATATCCATTTCCGCGTTGAGAAAAATCTGTTCGGAGCCTTTCTTATCCTCAAAGCGCAACTCGTTGGCGTTGCTGGCACTGCCGCCCTTGCTGCTGCGCGTTACCCAGCCGGAGCGTGTGCTCATATCCGGCAGCGCGTACTTCGGCATGTTGGTGGCGTTGTAAACCGATCCAACCACTAACGGATTGTCGGGATCTCCATTCAGAAATTCAACAACAACTTCATCGCCGACGCGCGGCCAGAAGTATGCGCCCCAGCCATTGCCGGCCCACTGCTGCGCCACCCGCACCCAGGTATTGTCAACCGTGTTGTCCTTGCGCAGCTTGTCCCAGAAAAACTGGACGTTCACGCGGCCCATAGCATCGAGATGAATCTCTTCTCCCGACGCGACAACCACCTTTGCCGTTTGAGGGCCATATATTCTTGGCTTCTCAAATGTCTGGGGCGGCTTGTAAATGACAGTGGACAGCACCGCCATAAAGCGGTTGCGATAGGGATTCTCGGAACTGGTTTTGGTGCGATACGACGGACTCTGATCGACTGAGTGCGTTACCCCAGCCAGCAGATACGTACCGTTCAATGTCGGGTGCTCGCTCAGCGTAAATTTGTATCCGGGCAGCATGGTGCGGAGAGTTCCGTTGCCGCGATACGTTTGAAAAACCGACTCCGAAGCCTGGAATCGCGCCGTAGAAATGAGATTGATCAGACTGGTCTCGTCGGGTTCGGGATTTGGCCCCGAGATGGACTTGATGTACCCTTCAGCACCGGCCGGATAGGGGTAAACGTTATAGGAGTTCACCCCGTATTCGCTTTTACTCTTCGATTGCGATGAGTCGATGCGCTTGTAACTCCGATAGCTGTAATCCCCGGTGATGTGCGTGCCGGAGACCATTGAGGCTTCCATAATGAATTCCGTGACGCGCGATCCGTAGGCGCCTTCTTCCCCGGAACCGCTTACTTCAAACTTTACCGCGGAAACGACAGGGCAATCCTGATAAGCCCTGGCGCCGTCGGCAAGAATGATCTTATTGTCACCGTCGGAGTGCTCAAACCAGTAATTGATACCTTGCTCCTGCAGCAGGCGGGAGACGAAATGAAAATCGGATTCTGAGTATTGTGTGCAGTAATCGAGCTTGGTGTAAGTGCCGGTTGTACCGTCTTTGACAGACAGGCCATAGTTGCTGAAGATTTGCTTCACAATATCCAGAACCGTCATGCTCTGGAAGACGCGGCAATCGGTTGAGAGCGTAAGCTCCCACATGGATGGCATGATGGTGGCGTAGTACTCATTGAATTCTCCGTCTCCCGCGCCCTGCTCAAAGGAAGTGACAATCCCATTGATCCATCGCGTGCCGGCGCTGTCCGTCAGCGTAATGGCGACAGTGACATTGGTCCCGACAATATCCGTAGGATCAATCGTCGTGCTTGCATCCGCCAATAAGTCCACACGAAACTCGGAGAGATGCGAGATCCCCTCCGAGCCCGTAAGCCCTTCGATGAGCAGCACGTCCTTGCCCAGCGGGGTCGTTAACTGCATTAACCGGTCGTCTTGTGTCAGGTCGCTCATTCCGCTCCGCCCTTACGCGCAGAGAATCCGCGCTCGTCTCATGCCCCAGTCTCAGGCTTCAACGAGCTCGGAATCCCATGCATACGTTAATTCGCCGCCGGCAACCGAAACCTGCACGCGGTTAGCCGATGTGCCTTCCGCAAGCCGCCCGAGAATCTGGCGTGAAAGATCCGGAAGCATGGTGTTGGACAATATGTTATCCACGTTTCTTGCGCCGCTCTCAACTTCCGTGCAGCGCGCGGCCACTTCATTCAAGAGCGCATCGCCGTAGTCGAGCGTGATCCTGTGCGTTTCCTTGAGCCGCTTCTGAATCTTGCCCAGCTTGAGCCGGATAATCTGCTTCAGCGCCTCGTCGCGCACCGGATAGTACGGGATAATCATCAACCTGCCCAGGAACGCAGGCTTGAAGACCTTATCAAGCTCCGGCTTCATGGCCTTGGCCAGCGTCACATGGTCCGGCGTCGTCTCCGGGTCGGATGTCAGCTTCGCAAGCAGATCGGTCGCCGCATTGCTGGTGAGCATAATAATCGTGTTACGGAAGTCGATCTCGCGGCCTTCGCCGTCTTCCATGCGGCCTTTATCGAAGACCTGGAAGAAAAGCTCAAGCACATCGGGATGCGCCTTTTCAACTTCGTCGAGCAGCACCACGGAATAAGGCCGCCGCCGCACAGCTTCCGTCAGCACGCCGCCTTCGCCGTAGCCCACATATCCCGGAGGCGAGCCCTTCAGCGTGGAAACGGTATGCGCCTCCTGAAACTCCGACATATTGATGGTGATCATGTTGCGCTCGCCGCCGTAAAGAATATCCGCAAGCGCAATCGCGGTCTCCGTCTTGCCCACGCCGCTCGGTCCAACCAGCAGGAAGACGCCGACCGGCTTCACCGGATCGTCCATGTTGGCGCGCGAGGTAAGAATACGCCGAGCAATGGCCGCAAGCGCATGATCCTGGCCGATGACGCGCTTCTTCAGATGCTCATCCAGCGTCAGCACCGTATCGATCTCGTTCTTCACCATCTTGCCCAGCGGAATGCCCGTCCACGCCGAGATAACTTCACCGACAATCTGCGAATCCACGGAGACGCGCATCATGCCCTTCTCGCCTTGCAGCTCCGAAAGCTCAGCCTCCAGCCTGCTCAGCTCGGCCTGCGTCGCCGGGTCCGCCGGAGCGGTATGATCGGCTGTTTCCAGCTTTTCTTTCAGCGCGCGGATGCCGCCAATCAGCTCCTTTTCCTTCTCCCACTGCACGTTCAGAGTGGCCTTCTCCGCGGTAGCCGTTTCAACCTCAGCGGCAATCTGCTCCAGCCTCTCTGCGTGGTTCGCACCCACCTTGGTCTCGCGCTCCAGCACGCGCTTCTGCACTTCCAGCGCATCAATCTTCCGCTGGAGATCCTCAATGCGCGGCGGAGTCGTGTTCTGGCCAAGCGACAGGCGCGCGCAAGCCGTATCCAGCACGCTCACGGCCTTATCCGGAAGCTGACGCCCCGCAATATACCGGTGCGAAAGCTTAACCGTGGAGGTGACAGCCTCATCCAGAATCCGCAGGCCGTGGTGCTTCTCAAGCGCGCCGACAATGCCGCGCAGCATGATCGCCGCAACATCCTCTGACGGCTCTTCCACCTTGACCACCTGGAAGCGCCGCGCCAACGCCGGGTCCTTCTCAAAGTATTTCTTGTACTCGGACCACGTCGTCGCCGCAATCGTCCGCAGCTCACCGCGAGCCAGAGCCGGTTTCAACAGGTTGGCGGCATCGTTCTGTCCAGCCTGACCGCCCGCGCCAATCATCGTATGCGCTTCGTCAATAAAGAGAATGATCTTCGTCGTCGAAGACTTCACTTCGTTGATGAGCCCCTTGAGGCGATTCTCAAACTCGCCCTTCACGCCGGCGCCGGCCTGCAACAGCGCCAGATCGAGCGTGTGAAGATGCACGCCCTGCAGCGCTGGCGGAACATCGCCCAGCGCCACGCGGTTCGCCAGCCCTTCGACCACAGCCGTCTTGCCCACGCCTGCCTCACCAGTAAGGATGGGATTGTTCTGGCGGCGGCGCATCAGGATGTCGATCATCTGGCGAATCTCCGCATCGCGGCCCAGCACCGGATCGATCTTGCCGGCCTTGGCATTCGCCGTCAGGTTCACCGTGTACTGATCGAGATGCGGCGTCTTGCCGCCGGAAGCGCCAGCGCCGGTTGGAGCTTCGCCCGCCTCCTGCGTCGCGCCCGTGGCCAGCGCCACCTGGCTCTCACGCGAGGCATGCACAATGTCGTAGAAATTGGCGCGCAGCACCTCCGGCGAAACCTTCGCCAGTTCCTTGCTGGTTTCCTTCACCAGCCGCGACAGCTCCGGATTATCCAGCAGCGCCAGCAGCGTAAAACCGGTGCGGATATTCCCCGCATTGAAGTCAAGACTGGCCACGGACCAGGCCTCGGTCAGCATCTTCACCAGGTACGGGCTGAAAGCTGGCGACCGCGCATTTCCCGACTTCAAGTTGTCAAGTGCGCGCTCCAGCTCAGCCGTCAGCCGCGAGCGGTTTACCTCAAAGTGCTTCAGGATCGAGGCCACATCGTTATCGGTCGCATCGAGCACCTTTGTAAGGTAGTGCTCGATTTCAATGTCGTAATGCGTGCGCCCCACGCACAACCCCGCGGAAGCCTCAAAGGCCTTGCGAGTCGCATCGTTTAACTTGCTGATCAGTGTCTTCAGATTGGTGCTCATGCCCGTATCTCTCCCCGCTGCAATCTTTCGTTACTGCACTAGATACTTCGCGTCGCCCGGATCGCGTTCGACAGCCCGGGTACGCAGCCAACTCACAAATCCCAACTGCGGGCCTGCCTGCCCCGCAGCGCCAAGCTCGCAGAACGGCACATCCTCACGAGCCAGAATCAACTGCACTTCCGCTTCATAACTTCCACTGGAATAAAACCGCACCCACGCCGCCAGCTCATGATACGCACTCTGTCCCGGCAGCAGGCTGCGGTATTTTTCAAAACCCATCGGTCCCAGAGCAATGCCGATGCGGCCATGATGGTCATACACTTCATCGCCCGCAATCGTGCCCACTCCCAGCCGCTCATTCGAGCCGCCAAAGCCATTCATCCACGTCTGGTCCTCGCGGCGCAGCTTTCGCCACGCGCCCGCAAACTGCTGCACCTTGGCCGGAACCTCGAAGTAATCTTCCAGCAATTGCTCCAGCACAGATGCCGAACGCACATGCCGGCCAAGCAGCCCAGCATAATTGAGGTACGCCGCATCGGGAATCCCTGCGCGACCAAGCAGCGCGCCGGTGCCCATGCCCAATATGTCGTACAGCTTTTCGGAGAGCCGGTCTTTGCCCGTACGTTCATATTCGACAAAGAACCGGTATTTCTCCCAGCCGCGATAAAAGAATGAGACCATGCGATGGTTGAAGATGTTGAAGAACTCCTCCAACGCATAATCCTTTTCCTTGGCGCGCGCAATCAGCAGCTCCGTATACGGAGTGGGCATGACGGAGATCGCCGCATTCAGGCCCATGAATTCGACCGTCATCTCCAGTTGCCCTGTCTCCAGGCGGCGCGTCTTGTGAATCTCGCTCGCCGGAAACTCAAGTGAAGTGCGCGAAACAAAGCGGATCGTCTCTCCCTGCGGAGTCACAAAATATCCCACCGGCTTGCGTGGCGCCTCCATGCGCTGCAGCATCCGCACGGCCTGAAAGAAGTGCACGCGAAAGGGCTCCACGTCCAGAAGACGCCGAATCTCGCGCAGCTTCGGGTCGTCAACCGCCTCAAGCTGGTCGACAACGATCGTCTCAACCGGATCGACCGCGCTTTCTGCCTGCGCTTCTATAGAAGGGTTTGCGTTCCCGCTCTCGGTGGCCATTTTGCCAGCACCTCCTTTCGCAAAGTGCTGCGCGCCGTCAGTTGCGCAAAGCTGTTCATTGAGGCGTATCCGGCCAGAAATCTCTCCAGCACCGCGGCAAACAGATACAAGCCCGCTCCAGCAAACTGCTGCTCGTCGAAATCGATCTCCACCTGCGTCCCGCGCGCCGGAACCAGTCCGTATGCCGAATTGACCAGCGCAAATCCCGGCTCCGTTTTGAGGTTCAGGATCGAGCCCACCTGGTTATCGGTGGCCACCTGCTCCGTCATATTATGCAGTCGCAGAATCTCCTGCAGCGCGTCGCATCCTTCTTCACACAGTGACAGATAATTCAGCGAAAGCAGCGAGACGAGCCGCCAGACATGCCCCTTGCCCGCAGGCGGATCGCAGCTCTGCGTAGGACGGCGGAAGGCAATCACGTTTTTCGCTGCAGGATAGCCCGGGATCTCGAAATCCCCCTGCTCGTTGCCGAACCGGATGCGCGACGGCTGATCGAAGTTGGTACACAGCGTCTTCACCATCAGCACATCGGCTTCCGGATCGACGAAACTTCCCTTCAGGTCAACAATGGAGATCGACATGGCCGACGGCTGGCGCTGCCCCAGCTCATTCATGCTGCGCGACGCCACCCAGAAGGCCATATCCGGCTGGTTGCGCGTCTGGTGCCGGTAGGCATGGAACGGTTCCAGCGCTATGGATTGGCGCAGCCGGGGATTCGTGGCCACCACGTCCTCGATGCTGAAGACCTCCATGATCTCGGAGTGCCTGCTGTCGGGAATGACCGCGTACTCATGCCGCATCTGGTTGAGCAGAATCGGTTCCGCGCCCTGCGAAAACAGGTTGACCGCCGGCGTGCACCCCAGCCGGAAGGTGCGTTCATTCACTCCAAGCTCCAGCACCTGCTCGCGCTCGAAGCGCTCGAAGCACCCGATGATAAATACCAGCTCGGCCTCATCCGTAAAGCCGCCGGCAGCCAGCGGTTCCAGTCCCGTCACATCGAAGAACAGAAACTTATCCGGAAACGCGAAGTACTCCTGCAGCAACCGGTGGCCATCGATGGACCGGCGCACAAACGGCAACAGGCTCTCATCCCGCGCAAAGCCAACCGGCTGAATCTGATCCTTGTTCAGAACGACAACCCGGCTCTCATCCTTTGGATCGCGGAGCTGAATCTCGATGCACTTCTCGAAGAGCAGCTCATAGACGGTGTAAACCACGTTCGCGTCACCGGCCAGATGGAAGCGCAGCCGGCTCAACGGTTGACCCGCAAAGGTGGCGTCACGCTGGCACTGAAGTTTTACCCTTACCGCGGCTCCAGCCTGCGCGCCGTGCGTGGAACGCGGCGGACGCTTCATCCGCTCAGGCTGGTTCCACTCGGCTGCGGAAACATAAAACGGCCAGAGGTCCACGTCGTACGCCGTCCGGAAGCGGCATGGCAACCCATCCACCGTGCCTTTGGAAACAAGCTGCGCGCCCCTCGGCACGCGCATCACCTCCGTCTTTTTCCCCTGCGCGGGATCGCGCTGGCACTCCACAATCGTCATGGAAGGCATGGGCCGAAGATAGCCGGGATGAATGACGCGCGTCAGTGCTTCAAAGACTTCGGGGAAGTCATCGTCAATGCGCTTGTGTACGCGCGCCGCAAGCAGAGCAAAGCCCTCCAGCAGCCGGCTCACATGCGGGTCCTCGCAGCGTTCCGGATCGAGCAGCAGTCGCCCCGCAATGTTGGGATACTTGCGCGCAAACTCGCCGCCCATCTGGCGCAGATAGGTCAGCTCGCGTTCGTAATACTCCAACAGCTCTTCGCGCATTGCTCTAGGAAACCTCGTACTCCCCGCTGATCAACTCCAGAACCGTATCGAACTTGATGTCTTCCTTCGTATCCTCGTAATGAATCTGTCCTTCAATGTGAAATCTCAGGCTGCGGGCCAGCGTGTCGGATCGCGTGAGAAAAACGCGCGGCTGAGAAATGCGCGGCTCAAAGATCCGAATGCATTTCTCAAGAGCGCCCGATACCGCATCCTTGTCATTCCCCTGCGAGTGATCGAAGTTCTGCAAATCGGGAAAGCCATAGTTGAATACGGATTTGGCGACCTCTGGAAATCGCTCCAGGATGGGCATCACCGGCTTGCGTGTATTCAACATCCACTCCAGATCGCGCCGCAAAGCATCCCGGTACTTGTCCATCGATTCTTTGCGCGTCTTCGGCCAGTCATCCTGCGAAAGGAGGAATCGGTCAATGATCGTCTGCGTAACAAGCGTCTCTGTTCTGACCCGCGCCAACCGTTCCTCCTTTCCAGATTTGTTCGGCATTCCCGCGTATTTCGCGTGGCGTCCTGCTCCCGGCCCGAGCCCGATAAATCGCTCGGCGCTATCCCTGGCCCAGCACCGTGGAGTCAATCCATCGCTGCGTCTCCGGATTGGCCGCGCCTGTATCGTCCTCCAGAATCCAGTACCGCAGCTCCGGTTGAACGGCCAGCAGATTCCGCATGGTCCCCACCACCGCTGCCGAAAGCCCCTCCGCGCCAATCTCCTGCGCGGCCTTCCATATATACCGGTGCAAATCGAGCCATCCACGGGCGCACTCACTGGCAAGAATCGGCAGCGACACCCGGATCAATTGGGCCCAGGCTCCCTGTTGAGCTAACGAGCGCAGCGCAAAGCGCACATCCGGTGTGGGCCCCACGGCAAAGCCCGGTTGCGGCGACTGCCCCTGCATCAGCGTCTCGCCCAGCCGAAGTCCCGCGCAGATCAGATACGGCACAGCCGACCGGCTGTCAGCGTCAAAGAAATACTCCGCACTTGCCACGACAGATCCGTAGGCCGCACCCAGCTCTCCCGGAGCCCCCATGCGCGGAATCTGCAGGGAAAATCCCGGAATGCCGGCCTGCGCTCCGCCTTCGGCTCCTTCACCCTCGCCCCCTTCACCCGGCGCTCTTGGCGCCACCGGATCAGGCTCGGTCTTCCGCTTCTCATTCAGAAGTGTCTCAACAACCCGATGCACCGCTTCGAGCGATTCCACAAACTTCTCGATCGATGGATAGAAATCGGTCCCGTACGCCTCGCGCTGATAGCTATCCAGCGTTGCCACTGCTTCGAGCGTCGCCCGCAGCGCCGCATCGGCATCCGAGTAAACAGCCTTCGGAGTGGCCAGGAAGGCCTGGTCGAAATCCTCTGCCGTAAGCCGCCCGCGATTGATCGCATCCTGGCGCGACTCGCGCCTGGAGTCCGACGTCGCATCCTTCTCGTATCCAACAATGCGGGAGTCCGTGTAGACATCGAAGCTCAATCCGCTCTTGGTCAGCGGCAGTTTGCGGACGGCGTCGGTCAGCAGCCGCGTGGCCGCATCCACAGACATGGCGCGATACTCAAGGTCGCCGCCATCCTCCATCATCGGATAGATCGTGTCCCAGAAGGTCTCCTGCAATCCGCGCAGCAGCTCAATGGACGGAGCCAGCACGGAAAAACCCTCCAGCCGGATGCTCGATTCGATGTACCAACCGGCCAGGCGAAGGTCTTTACTGCGCTTGGCAACCGTCTCCCCGGACAGCTTGTTCGCCGTGCGGAAATCGGCCTTTTTCCTGTTCGTTACATCCCATCCGCCAGAGGGCAGATCGTCCACATCCTCGCGTCGAGCCTCTTTGATCTGCTCAAAAACGGGGTCGTAGTAAAGTTCCGGCCCGGAGGGATTATCGCCTTCAATCGGCGTCAGCAAGTCATCGCGCAGCGGCATCTCAGGATTCCTTCTCCTCCGCCAGCCACTGCACGCTCAACAGTTCCAGGATCGGAACATCGGCTCCATCCACAAGCATCGTCTTTGCCCCATACGGAATCGCGTCGTATTTCTCATCCGCCTCCCAGACAGACTCGCGGCCAAGCGCGACAATCTCTTCCGGATAACGGAACGACAGCGGGCAAATCGCCGGAATCAGAACCTCACCCAGATCCTGCAGCCGGAACTCCTTGCTTGTCTCGATGCGAGCCCTCGCCCAGATCAGATCGCGCAAATTCGCCGGTTTCTCTATTTCGAGGCGGCGAAGATGCTGAAATGGAATCCACGTATAGCTACCGGCAATAAAAACTTCAAGATTCGAACCGATGCGCGGGTCCGGATCGGAAATATCGTCAAATGGTTTGCCATTCAGAAAGCCCCCGTACGCGGGACTGTCCTTTACCTCCGGTGTTTCGCCGCTGGCAAACATCTCCGAACGCGTCCGCTCCGCATGCACTGCGGTCCGGTACATTAATGCTCCGCCCGCGGCCTTGGCCTCGGTGGTGGCAAGCATGTCAAGTTGCTTCTCCGCGCGATCATACTCGCCCGCAAAAAGCAGAAGCTCGAAGAGAAACGTGCGGCGCGTGGCGTCGAGTGGATTGGATCTCAACTCGTCGCCAAGCGCCTTGATCGCTTCCCGCAGTTTTCCTTCGCGGTACAGCTCTTTGGCTGTCATCTGTCCTCAGGAAACCTTGTTCGCCTTCAGATCGTAGGTAACCGCGGCCACAGCCGTCAGGATACCCTTCTCGTCCTGTGTGCTGTATTCCACCTTGATCTTGTTGTAGCTCAAAGAAACACTCTCCGCCGGAACTTCGCTCGATCCGCTGACCGACAGAGCGGTGACGAACAGTTCCTCGAAGGAAACCTTCAGGAACGGCTTGCCGCCTCCACCTGTAACACCGGATTTGCAAGCGCTCAGCACGCCGGTCTTGATGTGCGTGCCCGAGATCAGCGCCTTGAAAAGTGATGGGCTGGCCTTGTCGTAGTACTTCATCACATGGATGTTATCCAGGGTGACCTTGCCCGCGCCCGAACCGCCGGTTCCTGCAACGGAGCTAATCTGGTTGCCGCCCCAACTGAAGGAAAGAAGCGTAATCTCATCCGTGTGGCCGTCCGCCACCGACTCGCCCGTAATGCTATCGAGCTTCAGAAAAAAATCTACCGCCATAAGATGAATCCTTTCACGTTATCGCCTCCGCAAGGCGAGCTGAAGGTAATCTCAAACGAGCAACGCCAACTTATTTGCCCGCAGGTTTGGGAAGTTCCGCCACCAGACGAAGTGAAACGGTTAGTTCATCCAGTTGGAAGTGGGGACGCATGAAAGCCACCGCGCGCAGAGCGCCCGGATTGCCTGGTACTTCCATGACTTCAATGCGCGCCTCACGCAACGGACGCTCGGCCTTTGCCTCTTTCGAAGCATTGTCGTCGGCAATCACGTAGTTCGCGATCCACTGGTTCAGATAAAGATCCGCCTGGCTCCGGCTCATCGGACTGCCAAGCTTATCGCGCATCATCGCCTTCAGGTAGTGCGCAAAGCGGGACATGGCCAGCATATACGGCAGTTGCGCCGAAAGCTTCGCGTTGGCATTCGCCTCGTCCTTGTCGTACTTCTTCGGCTTGTTGGCCGTCTGCACGCTGAAGAACGCCGCGTAGTCCGTACCCTTGCAATGCACCAGCGGAACCAGGCCCTGATCGGCCAGTTCCTTTTCGCGCCGGTCAGTGATCGATACCTCTGTCGGGCACTTCAATGCAACATCACCTTCGTCCGTACGGAAGTTGTGTACCGGCAATCCTTCCACCAGTCCACCGTTCTCCACACCGCGAATCGCGGCGCACCAGCCGTACTTGGCAAACGAGTTCGTCAACCGCGCGCCCAGCGCATAGGCCGCATTGCCCCAAAGATACTTGGAGTGATCCGAACCATCCACGCCTTCTTCGTAGGCAAACTCCTCGATGGGCCGCGTCTCCGCGCCGTAAGGCTCGCGCATCAGGATGTGCGGCATCGTCAGTGCCACGTAGCGCGAATCATCCGAAGCCCGGAAGCTCTTCCAGCGAGCGTACTCCGTGCTATCGAAGACCTTTGAAATATCGCGGATGCCGGTAATCTGGCCAAATTGCGAAAGATTCAACAGCTCTGGACCAGCCGCGGAGAGGAACGGAGCATGCGCCGCGGAGGCCACCTGGCTTACCTTCTCCAGCAGCTCAATATCCTCGCCCGTGCGGGTGAACTCGTAGTCGCCGATCAGTGCTCCGAACGGAGCGCCACCGTAGATGCCGAACTCCTCTTCATAAGCCTTCTTGAAGAGCGCGCTCTGATCGAACTCCGGCGCGCGCTGCAAGTCGCGCAGCAGGTCCTTCTTCGAGACATTGAGCACCTTGATCTTCAGCATGTCGTTCGTTTCGCTGTTGTCCATCAGGTACTTGATGCCGCGCCACGTGCCTTCCAGTTTCTGGAAATCCTTGTGGTGCAGAACCTCGTTCAGTTGTAAGGAAATCAGCTTGTCAATCTCCGCGATGCGAGAACCGATGGTCGCTTCGGCGTCGCGCGAGAGAGTCATGTGCCCGTCAAGAACCTGGTTGATGAACTCCTTCACCATGTCCTTGCCGCGCTCCTGAGAAGCGTTGTCCTTGCCAAACCGGCCCTGAGCGACGATCGAATCCAGCAGCGTTACTTCCGTAGTTTCTGTGGCAGCAGCCTGAGCGGCTGCCTGGTCAGCGGTGCTCATCAGTTACCCCCTTCAGACTTCTTGTCCAGCTCGGTCTTCAGCTTGTTCAATTCCTCGGTGTTGGAAACGGCATCGAAGAGCGCCTGATCCAGTTGATCGTTGCCCTGCAGGCTGCCGCGCAGGTTGGAAAGACGCGTGCGAAGATCCAGAAGCTCCTTGATGGGTCCAACCTGCTCAGCCACCTTTGCGGGCGAGAAGTCGTCCATGCTTTCAAACTTCAGATCCACAGCAATCTGGCCGGCCTTGTCGCTGAGCTTGTTCTCAACCTTGAATTTCAGATGGGGCTGCATGCCCTTAAGCACGCTGTCGAAGTTGTCGGGGTTGATCTCGACAAACTTGCGGTCCTTCAGCGCCGCCAGCGGCTGTTCAGGATGACCGGTCAGATCGCCCAGTACGCCCATCACAAAGGGCAGTTCCTTCATCTCGATCGCGCCGCCCGTTTCCACGTCGTAAGTAATCTGCACCCGAGGAGCCCGGACGCGACTAAGTTTTTGCTGGGTGCTCTCCCTGCCCATACAACCTCCACTATTCGATTGATTTCCGTGACACTAACCTGAACACAACATCGGACGTGCTGTCTACTGGATTTTGCTTGGAGAAGATTACTTTAGGGCAATGAAATCGAGCGACAAACCCGGTTACTACGGGCGTAACAAAAGGCGCCAATTGGCGTCATTGTTCAGCCATTCAATTTCAGTGCTATTTTCCCCAGTGAGATAGACCGAGAAAAATTATGCTCTGGCTCTGTCGCTGTGTCAACTCCGTTATTTTTTTTTGAAAATTCCTCATCGCAATCTGCGCATTTATTCCCGCATCGCGCCTGCGCACCCATAGTGACGTTCCGCTCATTGTCGTATCATGCGATACTCAGGCGAGGCCCCAACATGAGACAACTTCAACCAGTCGTTTGGTCGAAAGGAACGTTTCTTTCACCGCAGCATTTGCAATGCCAGGAGCGATTTGTTGAAGATTGCGCGCGGTTTTATCTCGACTCGCTCAACCCGCATCTGTGGGGCCTGCGCGAGCTTCAGATCGACACCAAAGCCCTCTCGGAAGGCCGCCTCGCCATCCTCAGCGCATCGGGCCTGTTTCCAGACGCGCTGCCCATCGACATCCCAGCCTCTGAACATCCGCCCGCGGCGCGCGTCCTCGACGAGCGCTTCCGCCAGGGCATCACAAGCTGCATCTTCTACCTCGCCATTCCGGAATATCTGCACGGCGGCATGAATGTCTCCGTAGACCGCGGCAACGTCAGCACGCGCTTTCAGGCGCAGGTGCTCATGGTCCGCGATGAAAACTCCGGCAGCGCGGAAAAGCCTGTGCAGGTGGCACGCAAGAATCTCCAGATACTCGCGGAAGGCGAAAGCCGCGAGGGCTCCGTCACGCTCGCCTTCGCCCGCGTGCTCCGCTCGCAGACCGGCTCCTATCAGCTCGATCCCGACTTCGTTCCGCCGCTCATGAATGCTCATGCACACCCTCTGCTCAAAGGCATTCTGAGCAATCTCATTGAACTCATCGTCACGCGCTCCAGCCAGCTCTCCGGCGCGCGCCGCCAAAAAAACCAGTCCCTCGCGGATTTCTCCGCCGCGGACATCGCCAACTTCTGGCTTCTCTACACCATCAACAGCCATCTGCCAGTCTTCCGGCATTATCTTGAATCAGGCACAGTGCTGCCGGAACAGCTCTTCACCGAGATGGGCGCACTGGCCGGCGCGCTCACCACCTTCTCGCAGAAAATCGCACCCAGAAATCTGCCGCCCTATCATCACGAACAGCTTGGCATCTGTTTCACAGAGATGGATCGCCTCATCCGCATCATGCTCGATAGCGTGGTGCCCAGCAACTTCATCTCACTCCCGCTCAAGTTCGTGCGTGACACCATCTACGCCACGTCCATCGACAAGGATGCGTACTTCCAGGGCTCGCGCTTCTATCTCGCCGTCGCATCGGACACGCGCGACGCCGACCTCATCGAGCGCGTGCCCAAGCTGATGAAGACCGGCTCAGCCAGCGAGATCGAGTTGCTCATCCGCAATGCGCTTCCGGGCCTCAGGCTGGCCTACGTAGCCACGCCGCCGCGCGCCATCCCGGTCAAACTCAAGCATCACTACTTTGCGGTAGAACAGGGCGGAACATTCTGGGATTCCGTAGTGCGCTCACGAACCTTCGCCAGCTACGCACCCTCGGAGATTCTCAACCCGTCGATGGAACTGATCATCCTGCTGCCTGAAGCACAGTAAAGGCTACACGCATCAACCGAAACCTCCCACTGGGGACAATTCGCTCACGAACGGGATCTTATTCGACAGGGCATGAATCTTTACTGAACGGCAGCTTCTTCTTGCCTCCTAAGGCGAACGTAACTTTTATCGTTGTTTGCACCTCGACGGGTTCGCCGCGCAGGAGATAAGGGCGGTACTTCCACTCTCGGATGGCCTTGAGCGAAGGTTCCTGTAAGGCCGCCGGGCCGCATTCGACTTGAAGGTCCACAATCTCTCCTATCTTAGAAATTGTGGCCTTAAGAGTCACAATTCCGGATATGCGGGCTGCTTTGGCTGATTTTGGGTATTCCGGATCAACCTTGTGGATCAACATGCCAAGTGCCATACCTTCAGGAATGAGGACGGCCTTCGAATCGGATCGAGGCACATTCGTCGGCGTGTCAGCGAGCGGGGCACTTTCAGAAAAATCGCTGAGGTGGACTGGCTCAGGCTCATCTACACTTGCTTCATCGAAATGAAATTGCCCCGGGTTCTGCCCATTGGCAAAGGTTGCAATCAGCGCGATGAAAACCAAAGCTGCTGAGAAACAGCGAAGTTTGTGCTTCACAGGAGTGCAACCGCCTTTTCGGAAATCGCCACGATTTATAGCTTAGTAAAGCATTTGAATCGGATGGCAGCCGCTGTTGGCGAAGCATTACCCGAACTCGCATTTAGCCCCAAAGGGACGCTCAGCTGGCAATCCGTCTTAGTGCTTCATCACGAACACTACCGTCACGATCAACGCAATCAGCAGGAAGATAATCACCACCAGAAACAGCGGAATCAACTGCTGCAGCTTGTTAGGCGCAGCCGCTGGAGCAGCAGGCGCCGGTGCCGCAGGAGGCTGCAGATTCATCTGCGGCATCTGCATATGCGGCATCTGCATATGCGGCATCTGCATTCCGCCGCCTCCGCCCATACCGCCAGGAGCAGCCTGCCCCGGCGCTCCCATACCGCCCGCATGCATCATCGCCTGCGGATTCATCTGCGGCGCTTGCATCTGAGCCGGAGTGAACTTCATTCCACCCGGCATCGCTGGCATACCCGGCGCGCCGCCGGTTGGCTGTGGCGCAGCCGCTGCGGCAGGCTGATCCTGCGCTCCACCGCCGCTCCGCAATGCCGACTCCCGCATCTTTGAAGCATTGATGATCCGCGTCACCTCGCTCGGCCCTGAAGGCTCCTGTGGTGTAGCCGCTGCCGGAGTCGGCGAACCCGAGCCAGAGCCCGCGCTCACCGGCCTGGACATCGCGCGCGTTGCATCGCCGCCGCTGGATGGAGCGGGCGTATAACTCCCACCGGAAGATCCAAATCCGCTCGACGCCGCCGGAGCGGACGAAGAAGGCGAACCGAGCGTCTCAAAAGTCTTTGTCCAGGAATCCCCCGCCGGCGCTGGCTCCGGGGGAGCAGGCGCGCGATAAGGCGCAGACGAAGTGCTGTCCAGTCTACTCAGCAGCCGCGTAACACTGACATTCATGCCCGGATCCGAATTAGGCCCAGATGACGGCACCGAGGGCGTAACGCCAAACCCGCTCGACGCGCTCGGAAAAGGATCGGGCCGCGCAGCAAAGCTACTCGCCTCTCGCGCAGGCTCCCACGGCGCACTGGCTGGCGGCGGCGCAGCCGCGGAACGCGAAAGAATCTGCGTAAATGACGCCGGATCGGACGGCGGAGCCGCAGGCGTGCTCGGCGCGCTGCTTCCCGCACCGCTCAACGCCCCGAACATCTGCGTCAGTGAAGGCTGCGGAGTGCTGGACGACGGAACAGGCCCACCGGAAAGCGCGCGATCCCGCTCCTCCGCTGGAAGCTTCGCAAACAGCGATGTGAACCCACCGGAAGAAGGCGCAGAGGAAGCCGCAGGGGCAGCCGCCAACGGCGAGGCCGGAGCAGGCGGAAATATCGGCACAGATGGAGTTACAGGCGCAGTCGGCGGCGCAATCGAAAACGATGCCGTCGCTGTTGGATCCGGCGGGGGCGCAGGTGCCGGAGCGGAAACAGGCACAGGTGTCACCGGCGCGGAACTAGCCGCAGCACCGCCAAACGCGGCGAACGATCCCGTCGCCGACCGCCGGAACGCAGCCGTAGCGGATTCAGGATTAGCTGAAGGCGCAGGCGTCCTCGGCGTCTCCGAAGTAGCGGCAACGGTGCTGAAGAGCGCCGTAAATCCTCCCGCTGAAGGCTCTGGAGCCGGCGCCGGCGGGATCACCGGCGCGGCAGCCGGCACAGACGCGGGCGGCGCAGCAGCCGCTCCTCCAAAAGAGCCAAAAACCTGCGTGAACGATCCCGGATGCGACGGCTGTTGCGAAACAGGCTGCGCGGCGACTGCCGGAAACACCGGCTCAGGCTCTCGCGCAGGCGGCGTCACAGGCGCGCTCGGCGGCGCGGAAACCTTGCCGAAAAGCTCCGTAAATCCACCCGATCCGCCTGAACCCGATCCAGATCCCGAACCCGGCGCAGCCGCCGGTGTTGCAGCCGCAGGTGTTGCCGGTGCAACCGAAAACGAAGCCGTCGCCCCGCCAGCACCGGAGCTCGCCGGCGCTGCAGCCGGCCGTGTCTGAAACATCTGCGTAAATGCGCCCGGCGAGGAAGCCGCAGGCTGAGCCGGTGCGGGCGGCGGCGGTACAGGCGGAGTCTGCGCAGGCGCTGCAAATGCATTCTGCGCTGAAGTCGAAAACGAGCCCGTAGCGTCCGCCGCGCGCAGCCGCTTCAAAATATCATCCTGATTTCCCGAATGAAACGCGGACGGCGTAACCTCATGCACCACCGGCCCGGATTGGGAAACTGCCGGAGCACCGAAAGCCGGATCAAAAGACACAGCACCCGCTGGAGAAACAGGATTCGCCGAAAAAGCAGGAACCGCTGGAACAGAACGCTCCGCCGCAGGCTTCTTTTCTCCGTCCATCAGCAGGCTCAGCAGATCGTCATCGGCAGTTGCGGGTGCGGCTCCAGGCTTCACGATTCCAAACGCCGCCGTAGCCCCGAAGTTCTGCCCCGCATCGCCCTCTTGCGCTCCCTGCCGATTGCCCGGCTCACCCGACTTCCACTTCTCCTCGGTACCCATCTCTGCAGCCTCCAATCGCTGCCAACTCACGCGTCTTTCATCACCACGCAAGATTAACCCAAATCGCTTGAGGAAAATGCATTTGCGTTCTAATATAGCCGACGTTACACTTCGAGCTGTCTCATCACTATGCTATGTCGGTGCCGTGTTCTGTACGAGACCCGTTTTAAGACGGGTCCCGTATCGAATTCTTTCGGCAATAGTGTACGAATGAGATAGCTTAGTGGCTGGTTTCATTCGCAATTCTGGTTTTTATTTTGGGAGGGCCGCCTTGCCTTTGTGCTGTCGCGCCGTTCCTCTCCTTTGCTCATCGTTCTGTCACAGGTAACGGCGGTCCCCTTTATGAAATTCCTGTCGCGTGTTGTGTGGTCTGAAGGAATGCACCTCGGCCCCCATCACTTTCAGGCACAGAGCCGGTATTTTGAAGACACCCTTTGGTTTCTGAATGCGTATCTGCATCGGGAGCCGTGGGGCGTTCTGCACTTCTCCATAGACGCCGCCGCTCTCAAGAATGGTGTCGCCACACTCAGCTTCGCCTCCGGAATCCTCCCCGACGGCCTCGTCTTCGATCTGCCCGATTGCGACGCCCCGCCGCCGCCGCTCCCGCTCGACAAAGTCTTCACTCCCACAGACAGCGAGGTACTTTTGTACCTGGGAATTCCCAAACGGCGGGACGACGGAACCGACACCAATCTCTCCGGCAACGGCTCCTCGCGTTACAGCGCCACGCAAAAAACCATTCGCGACGACGCCTACGGCAACGGCGAGTACAACGTCTCCTTCGCGCACAAGAACTTCGCGCTCCTCAGTCAGGCGCAGGTCACCGGCGATATGGTCGCCTTCCCCATCGCCCGCATTCAGCGCGACGGCAAGGGCGGCTTCATGTCCGATCCCGATTTCATCCCTCCCTGCCTGCGCATCGCCGCCTGTGAAAATCTCGTCCTGCTCCTGCACAATCTCGCGCACGCCATCGAGGAAAAAATCGCCTCCACCCGCGCCGTCCGCGGCACCTCGCGCGGCATGGAGCTAGGCACCTCCGCGCTCGACGTCGCCAACTACTGGTTCATCCACGCGCTTTCGGTTTCGCTGCCCGCGCTGCGCCATCATTTGCAGGATCGCCGCAGCCATCCTGAAGACGTCTATCGCGATCTCGCCCGCCTCGCCGGAGCGCTCGGCACATTCGCCGTGCAAGCTCGCCCTAATGAGATCCCGCCCTACCGCCACGGCCTCCTTACGGCTACCTTCGGCGAAATGGATGCGCTCATCCGCAAGCATCTTGAGATCGTCGCGCCCTCCAACACCGTCACGCTCGACTTCAAGCAATCCGCGCAATATATTTATTCCGCGCCGGTTCTCGATGAACGCTGCCTGCGCCGGGCGCGCTGGATCTTCGGCATCCGTTCCTCCATCGCGGAATCCGCGCTGCTGCGCCAGGCTCCGCAGTTGATCAAAATTTGTTCCAACGAAGGTGTCGGAAAGCTCGTTCAGCGCGCGCTGCCCGGCATGGAGCTGGCGCACCTGCCAGTTCCGCCATCCGCACTGCGCGCACAGGCTGACATGCACTACTTCTCTGTATCCATGGCCGGGCCCTGCTGGCAGCACATTCTCCAGACCAAACAGGTCGGAGTCTACCTGCCCGGAGATCTCGGCGATGCGCAATTCGATCTCACCGTCATTCTGGAGGCCAACTCATGACCACCGCTGCCCCCGCCTCTGCCAGTCCGGAGCCGAAAACCAACAACCTCGCTCTCGTCTTCCAGGAGGTCTTCACCGTCGTTCTCCGCACGCGCGTCCTCGGCCAGCGCGTGGAGAGCGCGGATTACTTCCGCACCAGCCTCCGCCAGATGATCTCGGGCGCCGTCAAAGACGCCTCCGCGCAGGGTTACTCGGACGAGATCACCCGCATGTCCATCTACGCCATCATCGGCTTCGTCGATGAAAGCATTCTCAACTCCAAAGATCCCGTATTCGCCGACTGGGCGCGCCGCCCCTTGCAGGAAGAGATGTTCGGAGCCCACGTCGCCGGCGAAATGTTCTTCAAGAACCTCACCGACCTGCTCAATCGCCCCGATTCCTCTGAAGTTGCCGACGCGCTTGAGCTCCACGCCCTCTGCCTCATGCTCGGCTACCGCGGCAAATTCGCCTTCGGCGATGCCTCCGAGATTCAAACCGTTCTTCAGCGCATTCGCGACAAGATCGTTCGCATCCGCGGCTCCTGGACGCTCTTCCGTCCGCTGGAAGCACCGGCGGCGCCCACCGCAAAAGCTGCCGATCCATTTGTCGCACTGTTAAAAATCGCTGCCATCCTGATTGTTGTCTTTACTGTGCTTGCCTACGCCGGATACATTTTCTTTCTCGGACAATCTGTATCCTCGGCAGCCACCTCCGTCGTTGGTTGATTCCCGGAGACTCTCATGATTCGCTTTTTGCTCGGCATTCTTGCCTTCGTTGTCTATATCGCACTCGTGATCTGGCTCGCCTTTGCGCTGCACTTCACAGGCTCCAAGCTGATTCTCTTCTGCGCCATTCTCGGCCTGCTCGGCGCGGCCATCATCGGCTTCGTCGTCTGGTATCTGCGGCCGCGCGGAGCCGCCATCACGGCCGACGCGAATGCCACCGATGCAGCCAATCTCGCCGCGCTCCTTCGCGACGCCGACGCCAAGGTCCGCAAAGCAAATCGCGGCGGAGCCAAGTCTCTGGCCGCACTGCCGCTCCTCTACATCGTGGGCGACGAAAACTCCGCCAAGACCCAGACCATCCTCCAGGCCGGACTCGATCCCGAACTTCTCGCCGGCAATGTCTATCAGGATGGCGGCGTCGTACCCACCTCACTGGCCAATGTCTGGCTCACCAGCAACGCCGCACTCGTCGAAGCGGGCGGCCCGCTGCTCAAGCAGCCCGGCCTCTGGCAGCGCCTCGTCAAAGCCACAGTCCCGCCGCAGCTTGGCTCCGCTCTCTCCAGCGGCAAAAAAATTCCCGCGCGCGCCGTCGTCCTCTGCGTCAGCGTGGAGCGCATCCTCGCGCCCAGCACCGCTGAGCAGATTCGCGCCCTCGCACAGACTCTCAATGAGCGCCTCCGCGAGCTCTCGCAGATTCTCGGCGTCTCCCTGCCCGTCTACGTTCTCTTCACCAAGTTCGACACCATCGGCTCCTTCGGCGAATTCGCCACGCGCCTCTCGGAAGAAGAAGTCAAGCAGCCCATCGGCTCGCTGGTCTCCTCCATCGGCGCAGGCTCCGGCCTCTACACCGAGCGCGCCGCCGGAGCCATCGGCCTCAAATTCGATCAGCTCGTCTTCGCGCTCTCCGAGTTCCGCCTCGACGTTCTCTCGCGCGGCACCGAAATCCAGCAACAGGCTCGTGCCTACGAGTTCCCACGCGACGTGCGCAAGCTCCGCGCCGGCATCGTCTCTTTCCTCGTGGAAGTCGCGCGTCCCACCCAGATCGGCGTCAATCCCTTCCTCCGCGGCTTCTTCTTCACCGGCATGCGCGCGCACATCGTCAACAATGTTCTCGATGTCGCGGCACAGCAGGCTCAGCCCCAGGCTCCCGCGCCGGCAGACGGCGCAACGCGCGTCTTTTCGTTCTCCGGCGCAAAGGCCTCCGCACCCGCTGCCGCGCCACGCTCAGGCGGAACGCGCAAAGTTCCGCAGTGGGTCTTTCTACCGCACCTCTTCTCAAACATTCTTCTCGCGGACAAGTCCGCCCTCGAAGCCAGCCGCGCCAGCACCCACACCGGCGGCCTCAAGAAGCTCCTGCTCGGCACAGTCAGCCTGATCCTGCTCGTCATCCTCGGCTTCGCCACCATCTCCTTCTTCCGCAACCGCACACTCACCGCTCAGGTAGCAGAAGCCGCCGCAGCCCCACTCGCCGCCGTGCCCGCGGGATCGTTTCCCGCGCTGCCGGATCTGCAGGCTCTCGACAAGCAGCGTGAAGTTCTCGATCAGCTCGACAACTACCGCACAGACGGCGCGCCGATGCTCAATCGCATGGGCCTCGACCAGAGCGCCAGACTCTATCCCATCGCCTGCAAAGCCTATGGCGCGCACCTTCGCTCGCTGCTGCTCACGCCCACGCAGCGCAATATAGTCGCCGGCCTCCGCGCCGTACCCTCCGTGCCCAAACCGGAAGACGACTATAGCGCCAGCTACCGGCCCCTGAAGGCATACATCATCACCACCACGAATCCCAATCCGGATTCAGCCGCAGACACCGTGGATTTTCTCCCCGCCGCGCTGCTCTCCGCCTGGCAGGGCAAGAATGCAGTCGATCCCAGCGTCTCAGCGCTCGCACAGACGCAGTTCGCAACCTACGCCCGCCTGCTCGCACAACCCAACTCCTGCATTGCAGGCATCGGCGGTTCGCCCGATCAGCCCGCCATCGCCCAGGCGCGCGCATACCTCAACGGCTTCCAGGGATTTCAGCACGTCTATCAGTCCATGCTCTCCGCCGCAGGCCGCAAAGTCCCCGGCTTCACCTTCAACAGCAAGTACCCCAGTTCCTCGGCCCACATCGTCAATTCATTCCCCATCCAGGGAGCCTTCACCAAGGCCGGCTTCGCCTTCATGGAGAATGCAATCCTGCATCCCGATCCCTACTTCCGTGGCGAAGAATGGGTTCTCGGTCCCAGCACCGGCCAGCAGATTGATCGCGCCGCGCTCACCGCGCAGCTCAAGCAGGTCTATTACGCTGACTTCATCCAGACCTGGCGCACCTATCTCGCAAAATCCACCTTCGTCCCCTACAAAAACTACGGCGACGCAGGCAGCCGCCTGAGCGTGCTCGACTCGAACACCTCGCCCATGCTGGAGCTCTTCTGGGTCATCTCCTTCAACACCACCGTCACCGCTCCGGAGATCGCAAGCCAGTTCCAGGCCCCGCAATCCGTCGTTCAGCCGTCAAGCTCTGACACCAAACTTCTCGGCCAGCAGAACCAGCCCTACATCGCAGGTCTTCAAAACCTCGAAGGCGCCGTCAAGAACATCGCCACTTCGCCAAATCCGAACGATCCCGCCGCTACGGCTCCCGTGAATCAGGCAGCCATCAGCGCCGAGCAGGCCGCGGAGAACCTCCGCAACGGCTTCACACCCGACCGCACCGCCAATCTCGACCAGACATCCTTCCGCCTGCTGCAAGCGCCCATCGAATCGGCCAAATCCCTCGCAGCACAGGCTCCGGCAGCAGCAGCCGGTGGCGGGGCCAAAAACTTCTGCGCCGCGGCCGAGCCCGTCTTCGTCAAGTTCCCCTTCAATCCGCAATCCACCGTCGATGCCACGCCGGATGAAGTCGCAGCCATCTTCGCCCAGCCGCAAGGCTCGTTCTGGGCCTTCTACAACGGCTCGCTGAAATCCATGGTCCAGCAGAACGGCACCAGCTTCTCGCCCATGCCCGGCTCAGCGGTCAAACTCGGCAAAGGCTTTCTCAGCTTCCTCAATCGCGCCGCCACAATCTCCGCCGCGCTCTTCCCCACCGGCACTCAGGCTCAGCTCAACTTCACCCTCGCGCCGGATAAAGCCGACAGCATACCCAACGCCGTCCTCAATATCGACGGCCAGCAGGCCGCCGCCACCGGCGGCCCTGTCACCTTCCACTGGGTTCCGCAGGCTGCCAGCAAAGTCACGCTCACCGGCCCCATCAACCCGCCGCCCTATCAGGGCACGTGGTCTGTGCTCCGCTTTGCCTACGACGCCGAACATCCCAGCGCCAATCGCCTCAAAAACAATTTCCAGGTCAACAACCGCACTTTGGGAGTGGTCATTTACGACGCAACCGGGCCCGGCGCACCGCTCCTCAATCCGGATTTCATGCGCGGATTCCGCTGCATGACCAATCCGGCACAATAACAGTCGCGACCAAAATCCTCTCTGAGGATGGTGTAATTTGGTTAGCAAACACATTAGCCCCTCACAAAGAAGAGGCAGAGATGACAGAAGAGATACAAAACCTTACCGCCGCCGAAGCGCGCGACGAGCACACTTCGACAAATCATGCGGACGCCATTCCCTCCGTTGCCACGCCTTCGGACGAAGACACGCTCAAGTCCACGCATACCCCGGAATCGGAAGCTCCGCCATTGATCGAGTCCGTCAATCCCGAATCTTTCCTGCCCGAGCCCTCCGCTTCGGATCTCTCCGCCGATGATCTGGCGCCGATAGCTCCCGCCATACCCGTGGAATCAGAACCTGCGCCAGTTGCAGAATCCGCACCCACGCTTTCAGCCACATCCCGTCCCAACCTCGCCGTCAGCGCGCTCAGTGACGTTGGCTGCGTCCGCACCAATAATGAGGACGCCTACGGCTACGACTCCGAGCTGGGCATCTTCGTCATCTGCGACGGCATGGGAGGCATGGCCGCCGGCGAAGTCGCCAGCTCCAACGCCGTCGCCGCGCTCGTCAACACCTTCGCCGAATCCGCCGGCACCGGTCTGCCCATCGGCACCCGCCTCCAGCAGGCCGTCCACACCGCCAACTCCACCGTCTGGGAGATGGGCAAGCAGCCCGAGCATAAAGGAATGGGAACCACCTCCGTCGCCTCCGCGCTCGACGGCCACAAGCTCGTCATCGCCAATGTCGGCGACAGCCGCGCCTATGCCGTCCAGAACGGCGTTGCCACCCAGATCACCGTCGATCACTCCTATATCAATGAACTGATCCGCAACGGCACGCTCACCAAGGAAAACGCGCACCTCGCCGACCTCCACGGTTACGAATCCGTCATCACCCGCGCCATCGGCGTCTCAGAAACGGTCGAGCCGGACTACTACGCCATCGACCTCACGCCCGGCACCCAGATCCTCCTCGCCACGGACGGTCTCACCCGTTACCTCAACGAGGAAGAGATTGCCACCATCGTCCAGGCCACGCCGTTCGAGAGCACCTGCGCCAATCTTATTGATCTGGCCAAGCGCCGCGGTGGCCACGACAACATCACCTGCGTCTTACTGCTCGTCTTGCCCCCGGAATCCGCCGCAACACAGGATCCGCAACCTGCAGCCTGAGTAGGCAGATGACCGATACAACGACGCAAACAGTCACGGTAAACTTCAAACTCGCGCTCGGAGATGGCATCTTCGACGCAAGCGCAACCGTGCCTGAAGGCCAGTGCAATCTCACGGAAATCCTTCCCGTCCTCCAGTCTCTCGACGGCTCGCTGCTCAGCGCCGTAACAGAACAACTCGATGAGGCAGGTCTCTCCATCTCCTGCAAAGCCGGGTGCGGCGCATGCTGCCGTCAGATGGTTCCCCTCAGCATCTTTGAGGCCGAAGCTCTCGCCGTCTGGATCGCCACTCTCGACCCCAACACCCGCCAGATCCTCGCCCAGCGCTTCCATCAAGCCCTGCTCAAACTCGCCTCCGCAGGACTCATCGATCGCCTCACATCCGAGGACTGGCTCGCTGATAACGAATCCGCCACCCAGCTCACGCTCGACTACTTCTACCAGGGCGTTCCCTGCCCGTTTCTGCAGGATGAGTCCTGTTCCATCCATCCCATTCGTCCGCTGATCTGCCGCGAGTATCTCGTAACCTCCGACCCGCGCCATTGCGCCGACCCCAAAACCCTCCAGGCAGATCCGGTTCCCCTGCCCCTCAACTTTTCGCGCGTCCTCAACCACATGGGCGCGAAGTTGGAGCCAGGCTCGCGCGGCTGGATTCCCCTCGTCTTTCTCTTCGCCTGGATGGAGAACGGCGCGCATCCCGGAACAGCCTTCAGCGGAACCGGCCCGGAAGTCCTGTACGAGTTCGTCCGCCGCATGGAATTTGCCAGAAAACCGTCCCGAAAGGGACCAGAAACTTCGACTCGCGCCGCGCCCTGAGTACCTCGGTGACTTGCCCCATACGTAACATTCACAATCGCTTGGCATTCGTGATACCGTGGAATCCTGGAATCCCCGGCATCGCAAAAGTTCACTCTAACCAACAGATCACGCTTCAGGCGTATGGATCAGGTGTTGACGCCGCATGGATAAGGTCACCGCGAGCAGGATCGGCAAATACGAGATTCTAAGTGTCCTCGGCCGCGGAGGCATGGGCGAAGTTCTGCTCGCTCAAGACGATGTCCTCGCCCGCAAAGTCGCCATCAAGCGGCCGTTGAAGTCCTCCGGCGAAGAGGGTCTGGCTCGCTTCGAGCGTGAAGCGCGTATCGCCGCCGCGCTCAAGCACCCCAACATCCCCGCCGTCTACGACAAGGGGCTCTTCGAGGATCTTCCCTATCTCGCGATGGAGTTCGTCGAGGGCGATGCGCTCGACAAGATCATCGCCACCAACAAGCCTGTCGAGTTGATCACCAAGCTCAGAATCATCGAGCAGGTCTGCCTCGGCCTCAACTACGCGCACGAGCTTCGCATTGTTCACCGCGACATCAAGCCCGCCAACATCATCGTCCAGCCCGACGGCGTGGCCAAGATCATCGACTTCGGCATCGCAAAAGAAGCTGACTCCACCAAAACCAACCTGACCGCCACCAGCCAGGTCATCGGCTCGCTCCATTACATTGCCCCGGAGCGCTTCAAGGGCATGAAGGTAGACGGCCGCAGCGATCTCTTCTCCGTCGGCGTCATGCTCTTCAAGCTGCTCACCGGCACAGAGCCTTTTACCGGCGGCGAAGCCACAGCCTCCTACAAGATCCTCAATGAAGCGCACACGCCGCTGAGCAGCTACCTTCGCAACTACCCGGCGTCGTTGGATGAAGTCGTCACCAAGTCGCTCGCCAAAAATCCCGAGGACCGCTACCAGACCGGCGAGGACTTTGCCGACGCGCTGCACGACATTATCGAAAGCCTGAAGAAGAGCCGCATCGGCGAGCTCTTCGGCGACGCCGAGCGCCTCGCTTCCGAAAGCCGCTTCGCCCCCGCGCTTGAACTGCTCGATGAAGCCCGCCGCCTCGATCCTGACAACACGCAGGTCCGCAAGCTGCAGCGCCTTGTCCGCGAGCGCGTGCGCGAAGTCGAAAAAGGTCAGCGCTTCCAGGACACCGTCATCAAGGCGGAAGAAGCGCTTGCCGCCGGACGCTTCGACGAGGCCATCATCGGCTTCAATGAGGCGCTGCAGTTCGACGCCAACTCCACTGACGTTCACCAGAAGCTCAAGTGGGCTGAAGATAGGAAGCGCCGCAACGAACTTGCCGCTCGCGCCCTTGCCGAAGCGGAAGCCATCATGGCCCGCGGCGACATCACCGGCGCCCTCCGCGCCGTTACCATCGCCGCGCAGGAAGACCCGGAGAACAAAAAGCTCCAGGCCGCCGTCGAAGCTCTCACGCGCCAGTTGCAGGCGGACGCCAACCGCAGCCGCATGGCGGAGTTTCTCTCCACCGCGCGCCGCCAGCTTGCCTCCCGGGACTTTGCCGCCGCCGATGCCGCTCTCCAGCAGGCCGAAGCCATCGATTCTTCCAACGCTGAAGTCGATGCGCTTCGCGGCGAACTCAATCGCATTCGCGACCAGGAGCAGCGCCGCGCCGCGCTTGAGCAGATTCAAGCCCGCATCACGGATTTTCTTCACAAAGAGCAATACGATCAGGCCACGGACCTGATCAATCGCGCAATCGAAAAACTTCCCAACGAGCCCGTCCTGCACCGCCTTCAGGTGGAAGTCGAAACCGAGTCGCGCAAGTACCAGACCCGCAAGCTCGTCGATACCACCATCACGCAGTGCCGCGATCTCTTCACCACCTCGCCCATGGAAGCGCTCTCGGTCCTGCAGGAGGCCATGACGCGCGCCGCCGGCGACGAGCGCCTCATCGCCTACGAGCGCGCGCTCCGCAAGGACCTCGAAACCGTCCGCACCGAGAAGATTCTGGCCAGCACCATGGCCAACTCCCGCGAGCTGATCAACTCCCGCGATTACGCCAAGGCCATCTCTGTTCTTGAGTCCTTCCAGGTCGAGTACGGCAACAATCCGGACGCCGACAACCTGCTCAACTTTGCCCGCTCCGAGCAGACCCGCATCGAGCGCGCCGCTATCATCGAGCGCTGCTCCACGCAAGGCCGCGCATTGATCGAAGAAGGCCGCCTCGACGAAGCCATCCGCGTCATCGAGCAGGGCGTGCAGCAGACCGGGGATCAATCGCTCACCCTGCTCGTCGAGCAGGCGAGAGAGAGGCAGAACGCGCTCTCGCGCAAAATCGAGGCCTTGCAGATACGCATAGAAAACCTGCGCCGGCACAGCCAATATGAAGAAGCCATTCAGCTCCTGCAAGAGCAGATTTCCGCTACGCCGGGCCGTACCGCGCTTCAGGAACAGTTGAAAGCTCTACAGGCTGAGCGCACCCAGAAGCACGCCACCGTCCGCTCCATCGCATCCGCGCGTGAAGCCGCTGCGCAAAAGGACTTTGCCGGCGCCATTGAGTCGCTTCAGGCCGTCGCCGGGGCTTACGGCCAATCTGCGGAGCTCGAAGCCGCCACAAAGGAAATCGAAGCCCAGCGCAACGCGCACGCCGCCTCCGCCGTCGAGCAGTCCGTCGAAACCGCCCGTGCCGCGCTCGTCAATAAGGACCCGCAGGCCGCCTACGAAGCTCTCAAGGCCACCACGCAGCTTCTGCCCTTCGCCGGCGAAAAGAATCAGGGCGATTGGCAGCGCATCGCGCAATCTGTCAAGGAAGCCCTCGAAAAATCCGGCGCCAAGGTCGACGATCAGCTTGCCGCACTCGCCGGCGGGCATCGCAAGCTGCCCATCCCGGCCATCGTCGCGGGCATCCTCGTGGTGCTCGCCGCAGTTGGCGTCGCCGTATGGCAGGCAATCAAGCCCGCTCCCGTGGTTGCAACCCGGATCAGCATCACCAAGTCGCAGCCCGGAGCCAGTGTCTCCATTGACGGCAAGCCGCAAGGAGTAATCGACCAGGCAGGCTCGCTGATGATAGTCGTAGCTCCCGGCGTCGATCACACAGTCTCCATCGCGAAAGATGGCTTCGATCCATTCAACGACACCGTCAAGCTGGGCAAGGGCGAAACCTTCGGCGAGGCCGCTCCTCTCACCAAACTCCAGCCCGGACAGACAATGGGCTCTCTCGAAGTCAACTTCGCGCCGCAGGCAGACATGAAGCAGCTTCGCCTCTTCGTCGATGGAGTGAATAAAGGCGCAGTCGCCCCCGCGCAGCAGGTGAAGATTCCCACCGGGCAGCACAGCATTCAGTACAAGTGGATCGGCTACGACGACTCGCCGGCAAAGACCGTCAACATCGCGGAAAACAAGACAATCTCTGACACCGTAAGCCTCAACAAGGCCGCGCCAAAGCCCAGCGGAACTCTTCAGGCCGACAAATCCGTTGTGGAAAAAGGCCAATCCGTAACCCTGAGCTGGCAGGTCAACAACGTTGACAATAAGGCATCCATCGCCATCAACGGCATCGGGCAGGGGCTCAAGCCAAAGGACTCCAAGACCGTCAGCCCATCCAGCTCCACGGACTACGTTCTCACCGTCAACGGCGTCAGAATCGGGGACGCTTCGGTCAGCCTCAAGGATGCGCCGCCTCCACCACCGCCGCCGTCAGTCGATTACTTCAACACCAACACTGACTCCATTGAAGTCGGCAAATCCGTGACCCTCAACTGGCGCGTCAGCAATGCCTCAAGCGTCACCATCAACGGCCAGAGCGTGCCCGCACAGGGGTCAAAGAGCTTCACGCCCTCCAGCGCCGGAACCACCAGATACGACCTGGCAGCCAGCGGCGTAACGCTGCAATCGCAGTCCGTCACCGTCACCGCTCCGCCTCCGCCGCAGCCGAAACAGGAGCAGGCTCCTGCACCGGCGCCCGCGGCCGCGCCTGTCGCCGCGCTGCCGGATGCCTCCGCGCTGGAACACTTGCTCGCGCCCTACAACGGCACCCTCAACTCCGCGCTTGCTCAGAAGAAGGACTGCAAATCCAAGGCCGACAGCGTATACGGTGGCGCCCTGAGAGACATCGCAGACGCCTGGTGCGGCATCGCCCGCTCCATCACCATGAGCGAAAGCGATTGCCACGTCTCCGGTACGGCTGACGCTCCGGCGCTCCGCTGCACCGTCGCAATCGGCATCACGCCGTTAAGCGGCGAATCCTCGAACAGCTCGACCGCCAAAACCTTCCACTTCCAGAAGAGCGGCGACGCCTACACGCTGACCTCCGTCACCGGCAGATAGCAAGGCAGGCAGCGGGCTTTCACCAATCGCCGCTGCCTCATCCATCAACTACACTCATCAACATGAAGCTTTCCGCCTTTCGCCGGGTTTTCTTCGCCGCGCTGCCTCTCGCTGCCTCGCTCGTCATTGCCCCGCCCGCCTCGCACGCCCAGACCCCTCAGCCCAGCTCCCTCGAAGACCGCCGCACAGCCCTCAACGATCTCTTCGCGCAGTACTGGGACGCCACGATGGCGTTGTCCCCGGAGTACGCCTCCAGCCTCGGCGACAAGCGTTACAACGACAGGATCACCGACTACTCACCGCGCGCCTTCAACGCATGGATTGCCCGCGAACAGGAATTCCTTATGCGCCTCGCGGCCATCGATCCCTCCGGCTTCACCGAAACTGAAAAGGCCAGCCGCGAGATACTCCTCCGCGACTTCACCAACGACATCGAATCTCAGGACTTCAAAGAGTGGGAGATGCCCATCAGCCAGATGGGCGGCATCTACGCCGATTTCCCGGAACTCACCAACCAGCTCTCCTTCACCACCGTCAAGGACTACGACGACTGGATCGCGCGCCTTCGCGCCATGCCCACCGCCTTCGATCAGGTCATCACCAACATGTCCACCGGCATCGACGACCATCGCGTCCCGCCAAAATACCTCCTCGAAAAAGCCCTCGACCAGATCAAGCAGCTCGCCGGTCAAAAGCCCGAAGACTCCCCGCTCGCCTCTCCACTCAAAAAATTCCCCGCATCCATCCCCGCCGCTGAGCAGGAGCGCATCCGCACGGAAACCCTCGACGTCATCACCAGGCACGACCTGCCCGCTTACCAGCGCCTCGCCCGATTCGTCGAAGTTGCCTACATCCCCGCCGGCCGCGCCGAACCAGGCATCTCCGCCATCCCCGACGGCGCAAAGTACTACGAATTCCTCATTCGCCGCACCACCACCACCAACCTCACCGCCGCACAGCTCCACCAGGTTGGCCTTGATGAAGTTCAGCGCGACGAAACCGAGATGCTCGCCATCGCGCAGAAGCTCGGCTTCAAAGACCTCGCCGCTATCCGAGCCGCAGTCAAGGACAACCCGAAATTCGCCCCTGCCTCGCCAGACGCCCTGCTGGCCGCCTACAAGAACTATGCCGTCGCCATGCAGGCCAAGCTTCCCACCCTCTTCGGACGCCTGCCCAAACTGCCCTTCGAGGTCGTCGCCATGCCCGATTACCTCGCCGCCAATGGCCCCGCAGCCTACTACATGGAGGGCGCTGCCGCCCTCAACCGCCCAGGCCGCCTGTCCATCAACCTCTTCAAAGCCACCACGCGCAGTCTGCTGCCCGTGGAAGCCACGGCCTATCATGAAGGCGTCCCCGGCCATCATCTTCAGATTTCCATCGGCCAGGAACAGGAGAATGTCCCCGAGTTCCGCCGCCATGAGCAGTACACCGCCTTCGTCGAGGGCTGGGCGCTCTACGCCGAGCGCCTCGGCAAGGACGTCGGCTTCTACCAGGACCCCTATTCCGATTACGGGCGCCTCGAAAACGACATCTGGCGCGCCATGCGCCTCGTCGTCGATACCGGCGTCCACTCCCAGCACTGGTCACGCCAGCAGATGGTCGACTACTTTCACGCTCATTCCTCCATCGACGAGACCAACATCCAGGCCGAAATCGATCGCTACATCGCCTGGCCCGCGCAGGCTCTCGCCTACAAAACCGGCCAGCTCAAAATCCTCGCCCTCCGCGACAAGGCGCAGAAAGCCCTCGGACCCAAATTCGACATTCGCGCCTTCCACGACACCGTCATCGACTCCGGCGCGCTTCCCCTCGACATGCTCGAAGATCGCGTCAATGCCTGGATCGCAAATCAGTCCGCAACCCCATCAGCACCTTAGCTCGATAGCCACCCTGCACCAAGGCATCAAAAGCGCAGACTTTTTGCCCAGGCAGGAGGCTCAGCTTTATCGTCCGGAACCCACCGCGCAAGCAGGTGACCGGATGTGAGACTGCGCAGCTCACACTCGCTGGCACCACCGTGCATAGGTCCTGTGCAATAGGCAACATCACGATCCCGGTTCGCAAACTCCCACGACCAGAATGTTTGCCCAGTAGAAAACTTACGGAGAACGTGGCCGGACTGGTAGAGGACCAGGTCCCCTGAATATGGATACGAAGCGTCAGGATTGGGATAATCTGCAAGCCAGCCAACTGTTCTATGGTCCCGCGAGAGCCGCGGATCGCTGAACGACACCTGGTCGGCGAGCTTTTGGGGAAGAATTTGCCTTCCGGAACTCAAAAGAATATGAAGTTGGCCCTTTTCATCGATTGACACGGAACGATACTGCGGACTCTCCGCATAGGCATGCATGCCAGGCATCGCAAAAAGGGCTAACAGCGCCGCCAATAACCTCATAGCGGCGAGTTTACATCGGCGCTCCTAAGCGCTGGACACGTAGCCATTCCAGGATCGTAGATTCAAGTTGTACCCTTCCCTTGTCCCTCTTCCCTTCTCCCTCGTACAATGACTCCGCCTTCGGAAAACGCTTTCACACGCACCGAAACGCAATTCTCTCGCACGGATGGATTCCAGAATGAAGCTGCTTTCAAATTTTGCCGCTCTCGCACTCCTCATCGGCTCCGCAGCCATGCCGGCCACAATCGCCGCCCAGGCAGACACAGAAATCGGCGGCCAGAAGGTCGTCACCATCTCCCGCAAGGCCGTCAGCACCACGCGCCCCGAGTTCACCAGCATCACACTCGCCCCCGGCCGCGGCATGGAAGTCATCCAGATCACCGCCAACTTCCCCGGCAAAGGCAATATCAACGTTCTCGCCTCACCGGATCTCGCCGGCGCCAAGCAGATGCTCGATGTAAAGGATGACGACTTCGGCGACTTCGGCTACCGTCTCGGCGCAGCCTTCCTCGTTCCCTATCCCAACCGCATCCGCGGCACGCTCTCCGCCGACAAAAAGACCCTCTCCACAACGTGGCAAGGCCACACCCTCACGCTTCCCGCCAACAACTCCGGCAAGCTGCCCACGGCGGAAAAGCACGCCATGCACGGCCTCATCCTCAAGGCCAAAACAGAAGACGTAAAGGTCTCCAGAATCTCCGGCGGCGAAAAGGTCACCGGAACCATCCACGCCGGCAACTTCGGCGGCCACTGGCTCTCCAGCACTGACCTCGACATCGCCATCACGCTCACGGCTGACTCGGTAGACGCCAGCATCGTCGCCCATAACGTCGGCAAAGAGGCCGAGCCCATCGCCATCGGCTGGCACCCGTACTTCAACCTTCCCTCCGGCGACCGCACCCAGGTCAGAATCCACATCCCCGGCGAAAACTACGCCCACGTCGATAACTACGACAACGTCTTCCCCACCGGCCAGCTCTCGCCCGTAGGCGGCACGCAGTACGACCTCCGCGCCGACAACGGAGCCCCCCTCGGCAAAAACTTTTATGACGATAACTGGAGCAAGATCGACTGGAAAGATTCGGCAGCCACAGTCAAAGTCATCGACCCCGCGGCAAAATACGGCGTAGCCATTGAAGGCCTCTCGCCCGAGATCAAGACCATCCAGATGTACGCCCCACCCACGCAGAAATTCGTAGCCATCGAGCACCAGTACAACTTCGCCGACCCCTTCAACACCAAACTCTGGAAGGCCCAGGGAGCGAACTTCGACACCGGCATGGTCACCCTCAAACCCGGCGCCACCACCCACTGGCACGTCCGCCTGAAAGTCTTCATCCCATAAGACAAGCACGAACGAAATCGCAGCGGTCAGGGCCTTCACGCCCCTGAAACAAAGCGGCAAAAAGAAAGGGCTTTAGCCACGGATCTCTCGCCCGGCGCCCCATCCATGGCGCGTCTTTTGCGCCATGGGTGGGACAGCACTCCCCACCGTTCTCCCACCTTCACCTATCGCACAAAACCATGACAGGCTGCACATGTTCAAACGCGAGATTCAATTTCAATTAACCCAATCTTAGTTCGGGGATGCTTATCCCGCAGGCGCGCCATGCAATGAGATCCAATAGTACCGCCGCCAGCAGAACATGCAGCGCACTGGACGGAGCGCAAACATACTGAGAAGGCCATCGAAAGGGCGCAGCTCTGCTTGTTTGAATGTCACAGAATTGCAGCGGGGACATTCTCGCCGTCTCCAAAGTAATTGCGGTGCCCAATTCAGCCAAGTCCTGCCAGTCTCACTCATTGTGTTTGCTCCTCGTGCGCCTGCGCGTGCGCAAGTCAGCGAACGCTCGACGCATCGGGTGTCGAGTTTGAATCCAGCCATGAGAGCAAACGCCGAATACTTCCGGTAGCCAAAGCCATCGTAGAATCAGCCGCTCCGTAATATAGGTAGATCGTGTCTCCATCCGCACCAATGGTTTGTCCGCAGGGGAACACGACATCGTTCACATCTCCTCCGCGCTCATACGGTGCTTCCGGTCCGAATATCCAGGAGTCGCCTCGTTGCAGGCAGACGTCCGGGCGTTCCAGGTCAAAGAGTGCGAGACCAAGACGATAGATACTTCCAGATGCGGTCTGTCGCACCCCGTGATAGATGGTCAGCCATCCCTTTGCGGTCTCAATCGGCGGAGAGCACAGCCCTATCTTGTTAGCGTCCCACCATCCTCCCCGCCGTGCTTCGAGGATGATTCTATGACTTCCCCAATGTCGTAAATCAGGCGAATAGGAAATCCACATGTGAGCGCCCAACGTCGTCACCGGTCGATGAACGAGTGCCCAATTGCCGCCGATTCTTCGCGGCAACAGTGCGGCATCCTTGTCTTCCGGAGGCATGATGACGCCATAGCGCTCAAAAGTCTTGAAGTCTTTGGTGAGCGCTAGAGACACTCCCGGACCGCCGCGCGCGAAGGATGTATAGGCCACCGCAAATTGATCAAGTTCGGGGACGAAAGTGATGCGGGGATCTTCAATGCCCCACAACTCCTCCGGATATTCATGAGGTTTTGCGGCGAGCGTGGGCTCAGCATCAATACGCCATCCGTCGATTCCATTGCTGGAGCGAGCTGCGCAGAGATGCGAAAGACCACGCCGGTCTTCCACTCGGCAAAGAAGCAAAGTATCTCCGTCTGCCAGGCGAACCACTCCAGCGTTGAACACGCTATTGATCGGATAGGGCCAGTGCTCCCGGCTGAGAATCGGATTTCCGGAATGCCGCTCGAAGAGGGAAGTTTCAACCCACGTTTTCTGCACTCGCGGTTCGGAAAGGAGTGAATCTGGCAATAACATCGCGGAAGCATTCATGTTCAAGAATACACACTCATTTCCTGTTGTAATTCGTCTACGTTTGCTACTTCAGCAGCCTGCATATCAAGCAGAGCCATAAGAAACGAGAGGGTCGATTCCGCTCCTTGGTTTTCATTCACGCGGTCGGGATGAAGACCGTCTCGGCATCCACCTGTAGACGGGTCATAGAGCGGCGCAAGAAGGTCGTTCTTACCGAGGAACCAGCGGAATGCTCGCGACGCCTCCGTTTGCCAACGGCTCTCGCCGGTGAGCCTATAGACCTGCTGGCAAGCGGAGACCGTCGCGCAGGCTTCCACCGGCTGCTGATCGAAGCGAGCTTTCTCTCTGCCTTCGGTAAAGAATCCATTGGAGCCGATGGGAACAAAGGTTTCTCCATCGCCCCTGTGCTGTGCGGATACTAGCCATTCAAGTGACTCAATCCCGGCCGCAACCATTCTCGTGTTGTCACTGCGCCATCCAGTCAGGATGAGGGCCTGAGACAACCGGGCATTGGAATAGGACAAGCTTTTCTCGAACCAGTGCCAGCTATCGGAGCGGTTGCGTTCATAAATGTCCAGCAGGCGATTGCCAAGTGCGTTACGGAAGCCTTGAATTACTCTGTCGCCAGGAAACCAATCCAGGTATGCCTGCATGCCGAGAACGCTGAAGGCCCACGCGCGAGGACTGCTGAAGGTCATGGCCGCAGGCACAGCGGACTCAAATAGTCTTCCCGCTGCTCCACGCAAGCCGGCATCCTGAGAGTGCCCAAGTACATATCCCAACGCCCACAAAGCGCGGCCATGACTGTCTTCCGAGCCTATATCTTCCAACCACTGCCGGTCATAGCCCAGAAAGTTGCGAAAGCGTCCACTGTCGGAATGAAATGCCAGCCACAAGAAAGCCAGATAGCGGCTTGAAAGATTAGAACTCTTTACATCGCCGCTGTACGCGAGGTTTTCATCGAGTTGGGTGGATACCATGAGAGCCCGCGCGTTGTCATCGGTTGTATAGCCTTCGCGCGTATTCGGCACCGAAAAGATCGCGTGCTGCAAGATACCTGTGTCGTCCGTCATGGACAACAAATGGCCAGTGTCGAGAAGCGGCAAGCGATCGATTCGATCCAGCAATTCCGTAGCCGCATCCAACTGTTGCGCAGGCCTTGGCTGCAACGAACGCTCAAAACGCGCGCGTTGAAAGCTGGCCATGTAGGCGTGCGCTGTCTTTGGCCAGGTCGTTCCGCGAGAATGCAAATAGGCTCGCTTGCGCATCGCATGACGTTCTGAATCATTCTCAAGCAATGCAAGGACAGCTTCCGCAATTGCATCGGGACGCTCAAAGGGAACGATCACGCCACGCTTCTCCGCAAGCAATTCCTTGGCGTGCCAGTATGGCGTGGAGATGATCGCTTTCCCTGCGCCAAACGCGATTGCCAGCGTACCAGACACAACCTGCGCTTCCTGCTGGTAGGGCGTGATATAAATATCGGCCGCGCCTACATGCTCGACAAGTTCTTCCGCGCTGATAAAGTGATTGTTAAAGATCAGATGATCGGAGACGCCAAGCGCTTCGCCCAGAGCCTGTAATTCTTCCCGATAGCGTTCGCCTTCCCGCTTTCGAAGATGAGGATGCGTCACGCCGGAGACGATATAAACCACATCTCGATGTTGTGCCAGGATTGCGGGTAACGCGCGGATGACATTCTCAATTCCCTTGTTGGGAGAAAGCAAGCCAAAGGTCAAAAGGACAGACTTGCCTTCAGTGCCAAACTTGTCTTTGAAGTAATTCGGGTCCATAAACGGCAGATCGGGAACGCCGTGCGGGATGACGTCAATCTTGCCACTCGGAACCGCGTACACTTCGCGGAGCAGTTGCGCCGCTAACTCGCTCATCACAACCAGACGATCTGATAGTTGCGCAATCTCCTCGAGGACCACACGCTGGTTCCAGCTAGGCTCGCGTAAGACCGTATGCAAGGTTGTGACCAGCGGCATTTTTAATCTGCGCAGCATTGTCAGAATATGGCGGCCTGCGGGGCCTCCGTAAATGCCATATTCATGCTGCAAACAGACGAGATCATTTCCGTTGAAGTTGAGAAAATCGGCGGCTCGTTCATACGAGGACAAGTCCTCTTGCGTAATCTCCAATCGCACTCGTTCTGGATATTCATAACTTGAATCCGGATCATTGACGGGTATGGCAAACAACCGCGCCGGACCATATTCCGCTGCCAGCGCGGTACATAGATCGGTTGTGAAGGTCGCGATGCCGCACTCTCGGGGCAGATAATTTCCGATAAACGCGATGCGCGTTGGCAAAGGCAGGCTGCTTTCCTTCAACACGATTGGAAGCGCGGCAACTGGACCGGAAGTTGCGACAAGCCTGTTGGGATGCGTCATTTTAGAGAACGACATCGTTCCTACTTTCACTTGCGGCAGCGTCATGCTCTTGCATAACATCTTGATTGCGCTTCATATCTAGCGAATTCGACAAGTTAGGTTGTCGAAAGAAGCGCCCCACCTGGTGCGGTTATCCACCGAACTGGCGGACAGCACACTTCAACCAATTTGTCTTAGTCCAGCCAGGCTGCCGTCACCAGAAACTCATTGCGTCTGGAGAGCTTCCTGGTTGAGTCAACGTATGGATGCGCCAAAGGGGGCTAAAGGTAGCTCCGCATATCGAATGGTTGTAGAAGGCTCCCGGCAACTCGAGTTGTTCGGTTGCGTACTTGAGCGGTGCTCGTCTGGAGCTAAGCCTGAGATGCTGGAGGCGAGGAAGGAAAAACTGGCTACTGTCCCGAGCATACACCCGATTGAGCTTATGTGCCGATGGTGTCATAAGCGGTCGGGTAAAAGCGGTTTGTTGACGAAACAAGCACCATCTTTTCGGCGTTACCCAATCTTCGCAGAACCTGAACTTCTGTACGGTCAACACGAAGCTGATTTTTAGCGAAGAAGTCGTATCGAGCGCTATGGCACAGAAATGCAACCGAAGGCATTCACCGATTGCCTTGGCAAATATTCAGCGCCTTTGAATTCCTTCCGTATAACGGGGCAGCCGAAAGCAAATCTCCAATGAAGAGAACAGTCAGGCCGAAGCACTCAATTGAGCAAGATTTCCGAACACTCGCGCGAGATGATCCCGCGAAACGCGCTTTCCGTCACTCAATTTCCGATTCGCCTTCGATATTCAACAATCAGTAAATTTCAAACTCCACCACCACCGATCCCCATCCTCCATTACTAAAGTCCAATGCCCTTTCGTACCGTCCCAACCCTCCAGAAAATTTGCATAAAATAACCGCCGTTTATGCCATACTCATAATCAGCAGCAAAAGACGGCCCGAATCCATCACGGATTCGGGCCGTTTCGTTCAGGGACGGTACGGTACCCCTCCCCCATCCCCCTTGCACCACAACTGGTGCAAAAGGTGCCGTACCACCTGTGCAAGCTGCACAGTCTTGAAATGAAGATCGCATAAAGATTCAAATAAGAAGTGTGGAAACGCCCACAATCAACACAAAATAAATATCTTAGGAGAAACCATTGCACAGGATAACTCCCAAAAATCAACGCCCTGACCGCACAAACAAAACCGAACCATTCCCGTAAACTCCTTATGGCTCTTCGCCGTCTCTCTCGACATGGAGACGCGTTTTCGCTGTCCGTGCTGCGGCTACCGCACATTGAACACACCGGAATCGATGGAGCTGTGCCCCGTCTGCTGGTGGGAAGACGACGGCCAGGAAGACGAAGACGCCGGCGAAATCCGCCTCACCGTCAACGGCGCACTGAGCCTCAGCGAGGCCCGCATGCACTTCGCCGAGTGCGGCGCAGCGCATCCCCGCTTCCTGCCCTACGTCCGCAGGCCGGAATCCACTGAACTGGCGGCGGACTGATTACACGCTCAGCATGGTCTTTACAAAACGCCTCCGCGAAGGTGTTCGCCGCGGCGAAATCACCTGCAGCGTACGCATCTGGATGCGTCCCCACGTAAAGGTCGGCCATCGCTACAAGATGGACGAAGGCGAGATAGAAATCGACTCGATTGAACCCATCGGGTTCCCGGACATCACACCGGAGTTAGCGCGAGCATCCGGCTTTCTGGGCGTAATTGACCTTCTCAAGGTCGCAAAACACGGTCCCGGCGAAAACATCTACTTAGTCCGCTTCCACTACCTGCCGCCCGCCAAACCGGAACTACAGCCAATTGGGCGGAGAGTGAGGCAACGGTGAAAAGTGCAAGAAGAAAAACGCGGAATAGAGATCTGAGCGGCATGGGCAGTCTCGGGCAAAAATGATCGCGAAGCGATTGTACCGGGGCTGGCGCGCGACTGATGGTAACGTTCCCCAAAGGGTACGTTCGAACCGGGCTTTCCGCCTCTCAGTTTGACCCTTCGGTTGCTTCCCTCTTACCATTAACAAAGCACCTCCCCCGAGCTGGCGGCCTTTGTCGTATTGCCCCATTGCCGGGGAGTTCTCACGCGGCGCCAAGCGCGCCTGGAAGGCAACGAAGTTGAGTTCTGTTGACACCATCGAAAACACACCGGAGCAGGAAGCCACTGGCCACGAAGGCCACACGCATGACCACGACCATCACGATCATGATCACTCTCACACCCCCGCTCCTGTCCTGAATCCTGACTGCACCCGCGAAGTGGTGCTGGACATTCCCGCCGAAGATGTGACCAAGGCCTTCCGCGGCGTCACGCGAAACTATCAGAAGTATGCCCGCATCCCCGGCTTCCGCCCCGGCAAAGCCCCGGAGAGCGTCATCAAGCGCAAGTACGAAAATGAGATTCGCAAAGATGTGCTGGATCAGATTCTGCCTGGGAAATTCAACCAGGCAGTAGCGGAGCAGGGCGTGTCGCCAGTTGGCCAGCCCCAGGTAACGGACTTGAAGCTCGAAGACGGCGAGCCGCTGCATGTGAAGGCGGTATTTGAGTATCTCCCCGAGTTTTCGATCGAAGGCTACCAGAATGTGACCGTGCCCAAGCCCTCTGTTGAAGCAACGGACGAGGAGTTTAACGCCGAGATGGAGCAGCTCCGCGACTCGCGCTCCACGGTCGAGCCGGTCGAAGAAGAGCGTCCGCTGGTGGACGGTGACTGGGCCCTGATCTCCTACGAGGGCAAGATCGAAGGCTCCGACGACACCGCCCCCATCAAGGGAGAAGAAGCGCTCGTTGAAATTGGCGGCAAAGACACCGTAGAAGCCTTCACCAGCGCCCTGCGCGGCGCAACGGTAGGCCAGACCCTGGACGTTTCCGCAAGCTACCCCGCGGAATATCCGCAGGCCACACTTGCCAACAAGACAGTGGACTACACGATTGACGTCAAGGCCATCCGCAAGCGCACCGTACCTGAACTCAATGATGATTTCGCCAAGGAGCTGGGCGAATACGAGAGCTTGGCCGATCTCGAAACCAAGGTGCGCGAGCATGTAGCCAGCCGCAAGCGGCGCAGCGTGGAAGGCGAAACGAAGGATCGGCTCTTTCATGCGCTGGTCGAGCGTTTCCCGTTCCCTGTTCCCGAATCGCTGGTGCAGGAGCAGATTGACGCCCGCCTGGAGCGTGGATTGCGCGCGCTCGCCGGCCAGGGTATGAGCCCAGAGCAGATGCGGAAGCTGGACTTTGCCCGCCTGCGCGCAGCCCAGCGCGATTCCGCGGCTGCTGAAGTGAAGAGCGGCATTCTTCTCGCCAAAATTGCACACGCTGAGAACGTGCAGGTAACGGACGAGGAAGTGGACCACGAGGTTCAGATTGGCGCCATGCAAACCGGCGAATCAGCCGATGCCCTGCTTGCGCGATTGACGCAGGAGGGCGGCCTAGCTAGAATCCGTGAACAACTGAAGCGCGAAAAAACCGCTCAACTTTTGTACGATCGGCTGCCTGCCTAGCTGGGGGCAACGTCGCGCTCATAAACGGGCGGCGAAGACAAGCGTAACTGAACTGGAGAGCGAAAAGGGCATACATGGCATTGGTTCCCATGGTTGTTGAGCAGACGAGCCGGGGCGAGCGCGCCTACGACATTTACTCGCGTCTGCTGCGCGATAACATCATTTTTCTTGGTACGCCGATTGATGATCAGATAGCCAATCTGGTGGTCGCACAGTTGTTGTTCCTTTCCGGCGAAGACCCGGACAAGGACATTCAACTCTACATCAATTCGCCGGGCGGTTCCATCACGGCCGGCCTTGCCATCTACGACACCATGCAGTACATCAAGAACTCCGTAACAACCTTCTGCATCGGTCAGGCGGCCAGCATGGGCGCGTTTCTGTTGCTCGCTGGAACAAAGGGTAAGCGGTTCGCGCTGCCCAACTCGCGCATTCTCATTCACCAGCCTTCCATGGGCGGCCTCAGCGGCCAGGCCACGGACATCGACATCCACGCTCGCGAGATCCTTCGCATCCGTGAGATCACCAATACCCTGATGGCCAAGCACACAGGCCAGCCTCTCGATCGCATCGAACGCGACGTAGAGCGCGACTTCATCATGAATGCCGAGCAGTCCAAGGAATACGGCATCATCGACGAGATTATCGACCGGCCGCGCGGTAGCTAGCGCGGCTTTAACTTTTTCCGCTCAGGCGGATGCAGAAACCAAATGCAAGTCCGGAAAGTCCGGGAGGAGTCGTACAACCATGAAAACGCGCACGGGACCTGAAGAAGCATTGCGCTGCTCGTTCTGCCACAAATCGCAGGATGCGGTTGCAAAATTGATCTCGTCGCCCAGCGACTATCCCCGGGCCTACATCTGCGATGAATGCGTGGGTGTCTGCAACTCGATCCTCGAAGACGACCGCGGCGAAGCGCATCCCTCCACCAACGCCGGCCACCTGCCCAAACCGCATGAAGTCAAAAGTTTTCTCGATGACTATGTAATCGGACAGGACCAGACCAAGAAGAAGCTCGCCGTGGCGGTTTACAACCACTACAAGCGCATCCAGATGAACCGGGTGCGGAACAATGATGTCGAGTTGGCGAAGTCGAACATCCTTCTGGTCGGCCCCACCGGCTCCGGCAAAACATTGCTCGCGCACACCCTCGCCAAGATGCTCGATGTCCCCTTCGCCATCGTCGACGCAACAACACTCACCGAAGCCGGCTATGTAGGCGAGGATGTGGAGAACATCATCCTCAAGCTCCTGCAGGCCGCCGACGGGGACGTGACCAAGGCGCAGCAGGGCATCATTTACATCGACGAGATCGACAAGATCGGCCGCAAGGATGAAAACCCCTCCATCACGCGCGACGTGAGCGGTGAGGGCGTGCAGCAGGCGCTGCTTAAGATACTTGAGGGCACCGTTGCCAACGTTCCTCCGCAGGGCGGGCGCAAGCATCCGCACCAGGAGTTCACCGCGGTCGATACCACAAATATCCTCTTCATCTGCGGCGGAGCCTTTGTGGGCCTTGAGCGCGTAGTAGGCCGGCGCGTTGGCAAGAAGGCGCTCGGCTTCAAGACCATTGACGCCGAAGCCGATGCCGCAACAACTCGTGCCCATCGCGATACGGAACTGCTGCGCAAGACTGAGCCGCAGGACCTGATCAAGTACGGGCTGATTCCGGAGTTCGTTGGCCGTCTGCCTGTAATGGGCGTGCTTGACGAGCTGGATGAAGCCGCCCTGGTTGAAATTCTCACCAAGCCCCGCAATGCAATTATGAAGCAGTATCAGCGCCTGCTCGAATACGAGAACGTCCGGATCCACTTCTCGCAGGACGCAGTGGGCGCCATTGCCCGCGAAGCTCTGACTCGCAAGGTCGGCGCGCGCGGCCTTCGCATGATCCTGGAAGAGCTGATGCTTGACCTGATGTACAACCTGCCAACCAACAAGAAGGCACGCGATCTGGAAATCACACGCGACATGGTCGAGCGTCGCGATCTCTCGCTCTGCCTGCTGGAAAAAGCAGGATAACTCGCAAGACGCTTCAAAAATAAAAAGACCGCGCTGCATAGCGCGGCCTTTTATTTTTCCGCTTACTTACTTTGCAAAGCTACTGGAGTGGGAGACATCGCAGAACCAGCAGAACAAAGCTCATCCGTATCCACCAGCTTGAGCGCCTGACGTGCCTCTTCGGCTGACCATATTTCCCCGTGATCCGGCGCTGTAAGCCGCCAGACATGACGGTCGCGATAGTGGCAGATGAGTGGCTGATCGGGGTCGACCGGGTCCAGGCTGTGAGCCCAGATGATGCGTTGAGAAGGAATGTCAAATCCATTGCGCACCCATTCTTCCGTTGGTTGATGGTCCGTCGTATACCGCACCAGCACCAGGCTATTGCCGGAAATGGCCTTCAGCGCTTCTTCCGTAGCGGCTTTGGAGAGAACGGCAGGAGCTGTCGTCCGTTCCGGATACGGCGGTATGTTGGCAAATTGCAGGGCTTCAACACTCACGAGAGCCACAAGAGCTGTAAAGACAAGCGCAGCTCCAAGGCGTGTCCTGCGATGCCACGCATAGACCGAGCGCAAGGCAAACATCCCGAGGATGGCGATCACAGGCAGGATCGGAGCGAAGTAATGCTCGTGATTCCATGTCTCAACCGAAAATCCGAGCGCCATAAATCCAAGCAGCGGCCATACCCAACGCAACCTTCTGTTTCCGGCGCAAAGCAGCAGGCCGGCTGCGAGCGGTGCCAGCGTCACGCCGATAAAAAATGACCCGATCAGGATGAACTTCCTCGCGATGGAAAGGAACCATCCTGAAAGCGTGCGCATGCGCCATTTATGCGGGTGTTCTATGACGAGATATTGATTTTTCTGAGCCGCGATCTCAGAATTGCTTTCCGTGTACTGCGCTTCAAAATGATTCGTTGGCGTAGCATCCTTCTGGAAAAGAAATGCCGGAGTGGCGGAATACTGCCGTCCATCTTCGGCCCAGGGAAGATTACCGGCATGCCCGGTCACGTGCCAATCGTAGTAGCCAAGCCACACCGCCCCCACGCCAAGCACAAGAACATAAGCAGCGGCAGCCTTCGCCGCCGGTATTTTTTGTCCACTGCGAAGTGAAGCCAGGAAGCGGACAAGAATCGCAATGCCGATCGGCGCGGCAAGCAACGTCCCTTCATAGGGTCGCGTGTTGGCAAGAAGCCAGCAGCCAAGCGCAAGAATCGCGCCATTGCTGACAGTAAACCTCTTCCAGAGGCGCAGGGCGGACCCCACCACCAGACAGGCTCCAATGGCCGCTGCCGCGCCGCCCATATACGTGTCATTCCAGTACGATGTCCACGTGATCTGAGCAGCAGCAATGAGCCCCCCGAGGAAGGCCCATCGGTGCGGCATGATCCCCAGCAGAGCCCAGTAAAGCGCCGCGCACATAAGCGCGCAACTCAGCAGCACGCCGGCAAAAGGGGTGCCGAATACAACCCATCCCAGGGTAAGAAAAAGAGACTGCCCCGGCGGATACTTGCCCGAGTAGCTAGGCACTAGAAGCTCTTCATAGGTCTCGAAGTGCGTCCAGAACTCCGGCGTAGGGTTTGTCAATCGTCCATGCGCAAAAGTCTCGGCCTGCAGCAGGTAGGAAAATTCGTCGAAATTTCGGGGCACCTTAACAGCGCGCCAGTGCCAGTCCACAAATCGGCCCGCAAGCGAAACGACGATCAGTAACGCCATCGCCGCAATCGAATTCCGCGGCACTCTCCCCAGCCAGCGCAGCGGCTGAAAGCGCAGCCCAGGAAAAGCTCGCAAGGCAAAAGCAACAACCGCGCCGAACGCCAGGCACGCCACCGGCAATACCAGACCCCGGAGTTGTGTGCTCACATTCGGATCGAGGACAAGAGCTAATTGGGAAACCAGAGGAAAGCCCGATGCGGCTGCGTTCATCCTTTAAACTCCTACCGGGGTCAACTGTATGTCATGCGACCGGATACAGGAATCGGAGCCGGCGTCTACCGCCGCTTCATTCCCAGGACGCTCAAAAAGAAGCTGGAAAAAATAGTCTGCCCACCCACCATCAGCGCCAGCACAGAGGGCAAAACGCGGCGCAGCATCACGCCCGCATCCAGGTTGCCGAAGTGTCGTCCGCTCCAGATGGAAACAGCCCAGAACGATCCTGCCAGCCCGAGCAGCAGCAGAGCCGCGCCGATAATGAGGCCGGTCTCCAGCGTGACATAACGGAACATTTTCGAAAGCCGCGCATCCTCCGGAAGCAGTCCCTCGCGAATAGCGAAGATCTTGGTAAAGAGGGCAAAGCTGACAGCCTGATAGCCGAGCATGAAAGCGCAGGCCGCATAGAGCAGCGTATGCACATCCAGAACCGTATGGCCCAGCGGGCGCGGTCCTGGCAAAAGCCATATTCCGGCCAGCAGACCCGTCAGCATGAGTGCGAGACCCGGATAAAGGAACAGCCATCGCGGGCTATACAGCAGCAGAAAGCGCAGATGCCGCCAGCCGTCGCGCCAGCTGCGCAGATGCGGAGGCCGGCTGCGGCCATCGGGGCTCAGCGTCGTGGGAACTTCGGTAATATTCATGCCGAAGAGGGATGCCTTCACCACCATCTCGCTGGCAAATTCCATTCCCGTTGTCTGAAGGTCCATTCGGCGGTAGGCATCCTTGCTGAAACCGCGCAGGCCGCAGTGGAAATCGCCCGCCGGGCAGCGGAAGAACAACCTGCCGATTGTCGTCAGCACCGGGTTGCCAAGGTACCGATGCAGGGGTGGCATGGCGCCGGGCTTGACCCCGCCGAGAAAGCGATTGCCCATGACTAGGTCGGAGCCGGAGCGCAGTTTAGATAGAAACTTCGGAATATCGCCGAAGTTATAGCTCATATCCGCATCGCCCATCATCACATAACGGCCACGCGCCGCTTCAATGCCGCCACGAAGAGCATTGCCGTAGCCCTTGGCCGTCACACGCACCACCCGGGCGTGCAGGCCCTCGGCAATCTCGATCGATCCATCCGTGCTGCCGTTGTCCGCCACCAGTATCTCGGTGGCAATTCCCTGCGGATTCACAGCGTCTTGAATCTGCAGAATGCAGTCGGCCAGCGTCTCAGCCTCATTCAGACACGGCATGACGACTGTCAGCTCAGGCTCAACAAGCACAGCAAGAACTTCTGATTCAGCTAGCGATGGGTCCACGGCCGGTCCGGCGCTATTTACCATAATGGAAGCGTCTCCGTTGATCCAGATAGAGTTAATTAAGGGTTGATATAGAGTTAGAGTTAGTTCGTCCAGAGTAATCACTCCCATCTTATCAGAGTTAAAATCCTGTGACTAGCTGCATCCAGAGGCACGGAGCAGCAGAAAAGCGCCTCATCGGCGCAAAGTGCATTATCTTTATGGGAAGCCCGGAGCGGTAAGGCCGTGACCAGAACGCGCGATTCGCTTTCAAATTCCGCAATCTACAGCCTGCGTCCTCACCCGCTGTACAATCCAATCTAAAGCCACTGCTCTTCGACGCATACGGAACCGATTTTGCCGCGTCGAATGAGCGGCGCTACACTTGCTTATGACCACTCCCCGCGACAAATCCGACCCGCGCAAGCTACCCATGATGCCCATCCGGGACATGGTGATCTTTCCCTATATGATGACGCCCTTCGTGGTGGGGCGCGAGTCGAGCGTGCGCGCACTGGAAGAGGCGCTCACCGGCGACCGGCTCATCTTTCTGGCCACGCAGCATGACGCCACCATAGACGAGCCCAAAGCCAAGGAAATCTATCAGGTCGGCTGCATCTGCCGCATCGTGCAGAACGTCAAGATGCCTGACGGCAACATCAAGGTCCTTGTCGAAGGCGTAGAGCGCGCCAAGTCCACCGAAGTCAGCGACCGCGACGGCTTCTTCGTCGCCACCATTCGCACCGGCAAATCAAACTTCGAGTTGACGCAGCCTGTCGAGCAGCTCATGCAGCGCGTCACCAGCCTCTTTGAGCAGTACGTCAAGCTCCAGCAGTCGCTCAACTACGAAACCATCATCGCCACCGTTCGCATGGACGAGGCTTCCAAGCTCTCCGACGTCATCGCAACCAACCTCCAGATCGGCGTAGAGGAAAAGCAGGAACTGCTCAGCATCTTCGATCCCGCGGCCCGTCTCGCGCGCATCGCTGACGTGCTCGACGTCGAAATCGAAAAACTCGACCTCGACCGCAACATCCAGTCGCGCGTAAAGCGGCAGATGGAGCGCGCGCAAAAAGAGTATTACCTCAACGAGAAAATCAAGGCCATCCAGAAGGAGCTTGGCCGCGGCGAAAAGAGCGAGTTCGACGAGCTTCGCAAAAAGATTGAAGCCGCCGGAATGCCCAAGGATGTGCTTGAGAAAGCCATCGCCGAGCTCAAAAAGCTTGAAGCCATGCCGCCCATGTCCGCCGAGTCCACCGTCAGCCGCAACTACGTCGACTGGCTCCTGGCCGTGCCGTGGAAGAAGCGCTCCAAGGAAACACGCTCCATCGATTTCGCCGAAAAGGTTCTCAACGAAGACCACTACGGCCTCGAAAAAATCAAAGAACGCATCCTCGAATTTCTTGCCGTTCGTCAGCTCGTCAAAAACCCCAAAGGCTCTATCCTCTGCTTCGTAGGACCTCCTGGCGTAGGCAAAACCTCGCTCGGCATGTCCATTGCCAAGGCAACGGGCCGCAAGTTCGTGCGCCTTGCTCTCGGCGGCATACGCGACGAAGCCGAGATTCGCGGCCACCGCCGCACCTACATCGGCGCGCTTCCCGGCCAGATCATCCAGCACATGAAGCGTGCCGGCACCAAGAACCCCGTCTTCCTGCTCGATGAAGTAGACAAGATGGCCTCGGATTTCCGCGGCGACCCGGCATCGGCGCTCCTTGAAGTGCTCGACCCCGAGCAAAACTCCACCTTCCAGGATCACTATCTTGACGTGGACTACGACCTCTCGCAGGTTCTCTTCGTCGCCACGGCCAACGTGCTGCACACCATTCCGGCGCCCCTGCAGGACCGCATGGAGACCCTCCGCCTGCAGGGCTACACCGAGCAGGAAAAGCTCGAAATCGCGCGCCAGTATCTCGTCAAAAAGCAGCGCGAACAAACCGGCCTGAACGAAAAGCAAGTCATCATCCACGACGACGCGATCGTTGAGCTCATCCGCAGCTACACGCGCGAAGCCGGCGTCCGTAATCTTGAGCGCGAACTGGGCAATCTCTGCCGTAAAGTAGCCCGCCGAGTCGTGAAGAACGGCGCAAAGCACAAAGAGGAAATCACGGCGGCCAATATCGCCGAATTCCTCGGCGTGCCGCGCTTCCGCGACTCCGAGATGCAGGAGAAGAATGACATCGGCGTCGTCACCGGCCTCGCCTGGACGGAAGTCGGCGGCAGCATTCTCTACACAGAAGTCCAGGTCCTCGACGGCAAGGGCAAGCTCACCATCACCGGCCAGCTCGGCGATGTCATGCAGGAATCGGCGCAAGCCGCGCTCAGCTACATTCGCGGCCGCGCCCAGGCCCTCGGCCTCACACGCGAGTTCTACCGCAACGTAGACCTGCATCTGCACGTCCCGGAAGGCGCAATCCCCAAGGACGGCCCATCCGCCGGCATCACCATGGCCACAGCGCTGGCCAGCGCGCTTGCAAGAATTCCCGTTCGCCGCGACATCGCTATGACGGGCGAAATCACGCTGCGCGGCAAGGTGCTGCCCATCGGTGGCCTTAAAGAAAAACTCCTCGCCGCACTGCGAGCCGGCATCTTTGAAGCCATTCTTCCCCGCGGCAACGAGAAGGATTTGTCCGAGATGCCGGACAAAATCAAGAACTCCATGAAGCTGCACTTCGTGGACTCAATGGATGAAGTCCTTGCGCTCGCGCTCACCGAACCGCTGCCCACCCCCGTTCCATCGGAGGCCGAAGTGCTGGCCTCCGTTCCAGTCCCGCCAGAGATATCAGGCGGACAGGCAACTCGGCAGTAGCCAACCGCGACCTTCAGGAAAATGCCGATAGCAGATTGACGCGTACCAGATAGAATCAACCCAATGACACACTGGTATCGGCGCGTCTTTCTGCTAGCTGTTCCGCTGATCCTTTCCAATCTGACGCAGCCGCTGCTGGCAACGGTAGACACCGCATTAAGCGGGCACCTTCCAGGCGCGGCAGCTCTGGGAGGGGTCGCGCTTGGCGGCGTCTTCTTCGACACCATCTACTGGAGCTTCGGCTTCCTCCGCATGAGCACCACAGGGCTGGTAGCGCAGGCGCAGGGCGCGGGCCGGAGCGAAGAGCTACGCCTGCATTTTCTGCGTTCCCTGCTACTCGCTCTGCTGATCGGCATAATGGTCCTGGCGCTCCAGGCTCCGCTCATCGCCTTCACCCTGCAGCTTCTCGGCGCAAGCCCGGAGGCCGCCGCAAACGCCAGCCTCTACTGCCATATTCGTATCTGGTCGGCTCCGGCGGCGCTGGCCAACTTCGCCATCCTCGGCTATCTTCTGGGTCGCCAGCGCGCAAAGCTGGCGCTGCTCCTGCAGGTGGTCATCAACGTGGTGAACGTCTGCGTAGCCTTGATGCTCGTCCTGCGCATGCATTGGGGCGTAACCGGCATCGCCACTGGAACAGCCATAGCAGAGTGGATCGGATGCCTGCTCGGCCTTGCACTGGTCGAACGATCCGTATGGGCGCCGGTCCAATGGCACGTCCTCATCGACCGTCCAAAACTAATAAAACTCTTCGCGCTCAACCGCGATATCCTATTGCGAACCGCAAGCCTCGCGGCGGCATACCTGTGGTTTGCGCGCACAGGAGCGCACGAAGGCGATGTTATCCTGGCCGCAAATGCCGTGCTCATGAATCTTCACTACATCGCCGCATACGGGCTCGACGGCTTTGCCAACGCCACGGAGACCCTTGTGGGCGAATCCATCGGAGCGCAAAGAATCGAGGACTACCGCGCCGTGCTGAAGGCTTCGTGGACATGGGCCGTCGCAGTCGCTGCTCTCGTCTCGCTCACGTATCTTGTCGCCGGCCCATGGCTGGTGCCCCTCTTTACCAACGTGCAAGCCGTGCAAACGCTCGCCCTGCGTTTCTTGCCCTGGGCCGTAGCGCTGCCAATCATCTCCGTCGCCAGCTTTCAACTCGATGGCATCTTCATCGGCGCAACGCGCGGCCGCGAGCTGCGCAACGCCATGATCATCTCCTTCGTCATCTTTCTTGCCGCGGCCATCGCACTTCAGCATTGGTTCGGTAACAATGGATTGTGGTGCGCCTTTTGCGGCTTCATGGCCGCCCGCGCAATCACACTCGCGGTTCGGCTCAAACGCATTGAAGTGCTCTTTCCCGTAACCGCGCGCTTTGCAAGAGTGGATGGTTGGACATAAATATGAAATACACCACACAGTTTCTTCTTTCGGCCATGGCCGCCGAACAATTTCCCGCCCCGGAATCCCTGCGCAACGCGCCGGAGATCGCCTTCCTGGGCCGCTCCAATGTAGGCAAATCAAGCCTTCTCAATGCGCTTGCCGGCGAGAAAGCAGCTAAAGTCTCTTCCACGCCCGGCCGCACTCGCGCCATCAACTTCTTCGCGCTCCTCGACGAGCGCCAACGCGCAAAGCTCGTCTTTGCGGACCTGCCCGGCTACGGTTACGCCAAGATATCGAAGTCGATCTCCGCAGAGTGGCCAAAGTTCATCGAGCCCTATCTCGCCGAGCGTGAAACCCTCGCCCTCTGCGTCTGCCTCATCGATTCCAATGTTCCTCAGCAGGACCGCGACCGCCAGCTCATCGACTGGATGCGCCACATGGGCCGCGCCTTTGTAGTCGTCGCAACCAAAGTCGATCGCCTCAGCGGCAATGAGCGCACGCGCAACATGGCAGCACTCAAAAAAGGGCTCGGCGTAGAGGAGATTCTCGCAGTCTCAGCCAAAACAGGCTCAGGAATCGGCGCGTTGTGGGCCAGGATTGAAGCAACAAACAGCGATCGGTAACCGCTGTCGCTTCCCGGAATCGCGCGCCAACTCCGCAAAGAGAACAGGATCGGTTGTCGCTAAATCGCGCATGAATGAAGTTCATGCTACAGGAGCTGCCTGCATCAGCTACCAGGTCGAATAAGGCTGCCCATCGGTGCCCGTTTCCTGCGAGCCCGAATGCACGTCATCCACGCCCGGATCGGTCTGGTCGAGCAAGTGCAACGTATCTCCCATGTCGGTAGTCCACGTATCCTTGCTCTGCGTCATCGGGTCCACGGGAACCTCGCGCAGATAGCCATCCTGTACCAGGTCGTCCAGCGATTGCGGAGCCTTCTGCTTGTCCGCGGTATAGGAGTCGATAGCGGATCGCATGGTGTGCAGGTCTTCCTTCAGCACAGCTTCGCGAGCCCCGCGCACCGTTGCCTTGTAGGCGGGAATGGCGACCGCCACCAGGACGAGCATGATTGTCATGACAATCATCATCTCCAGGAGCGTAAAACCGGCCTCGTGCTTTGGTTTACCAGTCCGCATATTTCGTGCCGTCCAGACCTGTTCCCTGCGATTTTGAATACACGTCAAATATGCTTTGCCCGCCATACGTGTCGGCCTTCGGATCGTCCTGCATCGAACGCAGGCCCCACTCGGTGCTGCCTGTCATGGGGTCAATCGGAATGCGGCGCAGAAACTTCATCTTGACCCCCTTCAGGTCCACGCCTTTCACCAGCGTGTCCAGATCGGGCGGATAGTTGTTGCTGTCTAGCTTGACCATAATGCCGCCCTTGTCCGCCGCGTCTTTGTACCTGTCGATCCCATCGCGAATCATCCACAGGTCTGCGCGCAACTCGCGTTCCTTTTGCCGCTTGATCTCCATGCGCGCAACCGGCAACGCCGCAGCAGCCAGAATGCCCAGAATCCCCACGGTCACAATCAGCTCCAGCAGGGTAAGTCCCTGCTCGCTCCGCTTCCGTATTGGCCTGCTGCGTCTCATCTCACTTCACGGTAATGTTCACGCCGCCGCCCGTAGCCGGCACGGACTGCTGGCTCTTGTTCATCGCAACGGGTTGTGTGATTGCAATAGTGCTGTCTCCAGGCGCTTTCGCCTGGAAGTTGAGCACATACACCACTCCCGCTCCGCTCACGCCCGGAGCGCTGCTGGGACGGGAAGCGTTGATGGTAATGTCACCCGCGGGATCGTCCCTGAAGGTGGGGCTCACGGTCTGGTTGTCGCGGTTCAGGAAGTCCCCTGGCGCAACTCCCACCAGCGAAAGCTTCGTTGCGTCATAGTGCAGCTTAAGCGGAACGGAGGCAATGTCAGCCGCGCCGCTGATCACGACAGGAACCTGGAAGGTAGCGCCGTTTGTAACCGGCCCGGGATTGCTGAGAATAAAGCGAACCGCGGAGCCCGGAGCCGGATTCGCAGCAGGCTGAGCAGCAGCAGCGGGAGTCATCGGCAGCGATGGCGGAACCATCGGAGGTGGCGAAGCAGGTGACTTGGGCCCTTGCGTCTGTACCGCATCCAGCGCGCCCTCGGCAGACTTACGCATATCGGCAAGCGCCATAGGCGCGGCAGCCGAGGCGCTGGGAGCCTTGAATGAGCTCACAAAGGTAGTAGCCACTCCCGTCTGCACCACCGGCGCGGCGCTGGCCGCGGGTCCGTCCACGGGAAGACGGCGAAGCTGGATGCTCGCCCCAGTGCCGGTATCCACCATGCGCAGATTGGAAGCGGAGTAGTTTGCGCCACGCACAATGTGTGGCACCAGCATAAAGACCAGCTCATCGGTCATGATGGTATGGTCCTTTGAACCAAAGAGGTAGCGCAGACCTGGAATCGCGCTGAGGCCTGGAATGCCGCTCCAGCTCGTCGAATCGGTCTGCTCCAGAATCCCGCCAAGGATACTGACCTCACCCTCGCTCAGGCGGACTGTCTGCTCGCTGTTCTTCTGGATGATGATCGGCTCGGTAACGCCGTCAATGGTCACGTTGCTGCCCTCGGACTGATCTTCGATCTTGATTTTGAGCGTAACGTCGCCGTTGTTGTGAATAGTGGGCGTCATCTCCACGTTCACGCCGATATCGATGTATGTGAACTGCGTCTGGGACACGCCGGCAGTAAGGGTGGAGGCGACGCCAGTGCTGAAGGTGCCCGTGGCAATCGGAATGCGCTCACCGATCTTCGTCGTTGCCTTCTGCATATTGGTGGAGCGCAGGCGCGGGCTTTGCAGAACCTTGGTATTGGCGTCGGAAAGCAGCAGATTAGCCGTCGCCGCGCCCATGGTGATGGCAAAGTCATTCGAGTTGAGATTGGCCAGGTTATAAAGTGTCAGGTTTGAACTTGAAGTAGAGGACGACGTAGTAGAAGTCGTGCTGGAAGTGCAATTACTGCTCGTGCTGCTGGTCGTGCAGGGCGACTGCAGTTGCACGCCTATGTTGCCGGGCCACGCTATGCCCAGGGTGCGCTCCCAGTCCTTGCTCACTTCCATGATCGCAATATCGACCACTACCTCCGGCATGGCCTTGTCGATGTCGCTGATGATCTTCGCGGCAAGCAGCAGTTGGTCCGGCGTGCCCTTTACGATGATGGCGTTCTGGCTATTGACCGGGAACGCCTTGACATCCGTTCCCAGTACATTGCGAAGCGTCTGCAGCGTGTCAGTCAAATCGGACTGTTGGACGGCATTGGTCAGATAAAAGGTCTGGACACCCTGCTCGTCGAGATCGCGCCGGTGGGCCGGAGTATTCTCTGCGACAAAAATGGTATTCGGCGTAACCGGGCGCCAGAAGGTGTTCGACTGAACGCCGACAATACGCAGCGCATCGAGATAAGAAACGTTAGTCAGATCCACCGTAATCCGCTTGGAAGTGTAAGCCTGGTCGAAGAGCACATTGATACCCGCGGCACGTCCAATCGCCTGGTAAATATTCTTCGTGTCCTCCGTCGCCCGCATCGTGAGCGGCTCGGTAGAGATGGGCTTAAGCTCAATCGGGCCGCCAAGCGAATCGAAGAGCGCCTGTCTGGCCACTTCAACTGGCGGAATTGGAGGTGCTTGTGCCGCGGCACGCTTCTGGCGCTCGCGCACCGCCTCCATCTCCTGCGTGGCGGCCTCGTTGCTCGGATCGATATCCGCCGCGCGCAGAAACTCTACCATCGCCGCCTGGTCTTCCCCGGCTTTTTCAAGCTGACGCCCTTTGGTCAGATGCATCCCGGACGCAGCGCCCCGCACCCGATACATCGCGGTGCGATAGCGAAGGTCTTTGGGGTTCTTTTGGTAGGCCTTCTGGTAGGCCTGGTAGGCCACATCCCAGCTCTCGGTATTCTCAGCGGCCTGGCCCCGTTTATAAAACTTGCCGGCGGACTGCGCATAGAGCGAAGTGCCTGCGGCCAGCGTCAAGGCGAAAACGAGTAGAAAGGTGGCCCTCAAAGGGGAGAACAGCCAATTACGATTCATCAAGCTCCCTTGTCGGACGCCTTTTTGTCGGTACATCCTTACCATCAGGCGATGCCTCATTTTAGCAAAGACCATGTGCCGGACACCCCAGTGCGCGCTTGGCCGAAACTATGCCGATGCTACGATATAGCTTGAAGGAACCCATAGAATGCCGCGCCAGACCAGTCATATAATCGCCCAGCCCGACACAGCCGGCCAGAAAAAGGCTGTGCGTCCGCGCGACCCCGTGGCCTCCGGCGAGCGCGATGCGGCTCAAAACCGCGCGGCCGGCCATAACTACTTTCTCCTGGAGCGGTTTGAGGCGGGCGTGTCGCTCCGCGGAACCGAAGTCAAGTCGATCCGCGAGGGCAAAGCCAATCTCAAGGACGCCTACGGTCTGATTAAAAACGACGAGGCATTTCTGCTCAACCTGCATATTGGGCCTTATTCGCACGGGAACATCTCCAACCACGACGAAACCCGCACGCGCAAACTGCTTCTGCACCGGGAAGAGGTTCGTAAGCTACTCTCCAAGACGCAGATCAAAGGACATACGCTCATCCCCACCCGACTTTATTTCCGCCACGGACGGGTCAAGTGTGAGCTGGCCGTGGCCAAAGGCAAGCAGGACTGGGACAAGCGCGAAACCGAAAAACGCCGCGAAGCCGACCGCGAAGCCCGCTCCGCCATCAATGACAGCAAACGCCGCAACCAGAAGTAAAACCGGCCACCGTTGCTCAGCGGACAACCTCGACCTCAACACCCAGGGAAAGCTGCTTCCAGACGCGATCCGCCGTAAGAATCTTTGCTTTGCGCTCCATCGCAAGAGCAATGCAGGCGCGGTCTCCCAGGGACAGCCCATACGGACGCGTGATCGAGATCAACTCCGCGGCGACTCTTGCCTGCTCCTCGGTGAAAGGCCATATCTCGCATCGAAGCGCCATAAGCCGCTCCCATGCTGCCGCAGGCGGCTCGCCGAGATGAATGAGACGGCTATGGACTTCGGATAGATGCACCGCACTCACCGCTGCTTCATCCAGGTGAGGCACCACCAGTCGTCCGCCGGGTTCGCCAAGAAGAAGCGCCAAAATCGCTGAAGAGTCCAGCACCGTGCTGTCAGGCAATTTTCTCCTCGATCATTTTCCGAACTGTTGCGGCATCGCGCTCAAACTCTTCTTCCTCGCGCCGAGCTTCCGCCCGCCGTTCCGCGATCAGTTCATCCGAAGCCAGAACACCCGGCCTCCTGAGATGCGCCAACTCCTCCTGGATCCGTGCTACACGGGTAGTATAGGATTCGATCTTCAAAACCCCATCCTCAACATCCATAAGAACCGTGTCTCCAGGCTTGACCCCGAGCAATTCACGCATCGAAGCGGGGATCACAATCCTTCCGTTGGAACTTATACGGGTTTTTGACTGAGTTGCCAGTTCGGGCATAATTGACACCTTTATTCATTTTGACACCTATAAATCGTTTTGACAATTTATTAACTTAGACATTATCGCCAATGAATCGGGGATGCCGTGTTGCCGACTCTCCACCGGGTAATGCAACAATCGGGTATGCGGACTGAACTCTCCTTTGCCTCCCTGAACGAAATCGAAACAGAATTGCTGGCCGTTCTGGCCGCAGACACCCAGACCGCCAAAGGCCCTGACGCCAAGCCCGAGCCACTTCTGCTCACCGCCGACGAATCCGTAAAATTCGCCGTTGCTGGCATCCTCTCCAGCGGCGAATTCAAGGCAGCCTCCAATGAAACCCTCCTTCTCCACGCTCCATCCGGCCTCAAAGCAAAGCGTCTGCTCCTGATCGGCCTCGGCAAACAGGCCAAAGCCACGCTGACCACCGTGCGCAACGCTGCCGGAACCGCCGTCCGCTTCACCAAGCCACGCGGAATCCGCGAGCTCGCCTTCGCACTCCCCGACTCCGAAATTCCGCTCCCCGCCGCGGCCCGCGCCGCAGCCGAAGGCGCTGTTGTCGGCGACTTCGACTCCGACACCTACCGCAGCGACCGCAAGGACCTCAGCGTCCACTCCTTCACAGCCATTGCCCCTGCCAACGCCGACAAATCCGCAGTGCAAACCGCCTTCGCCGAAGGCGCAATCATCGGCGAAAGCCAGAACTTCGCGCGCCTCCTCGTCAACGAGCCAGGCAACGTGCTCACTCCCACCGAATTCGGCCGCCGCGCCGCCATCATGGCCGAGGAAGTCGGCCTCGGTTGGGACATCAGCTCCACCGAACGCCTCCGCGAGCTCAAAATGGGAGCCTTCCTCAGCGTCACGCAGGGTTCCGAAGAGCCGCCCGCGCTCATCGTTCTCAAATACGAACCGGAAGGCGTCACCGACGGCCCCATCCTCGGCCTCGTCGGCAAAGGCGTCACCTTTGACACCGGCGGAATCTCCATCAAGCCCGCCGACAACATGGAAAAGATGAAGTACGACATGGCAGGCGGCGCAGCCATGCTCGGCGCCATTCGCGCCATCGCTCTTCTCAAGCCCAAAGTGCGCGTCATCTGCATCGTCTGCGCCACAGAAAACATGCCCGACGGCAAAGCCCAGAAGCCCGGCGACATACAAACCGCCATGCCTTTTGCATCAGATAAGCCCGGCAAAACCATCGAAATCATCAACACGGACGCCGAAGGCCGCCTCGTCCTCGCCGACGGACTCACCTACGCGAAGCAGCTCGGCGCAACCCACCTCATTGACGCCGCCACCCTCACCGGCGCAGTCGCCGTAGCCCTCGGCCAGATCAACGCCGGCGTCTTCTCCAACAACGAGGAGACCTTCGACAAATTCAATGCCGGACTCACCAACAGCGGCGAAAAATTCTGGCGTCTCCCACTAGGCGACGAATACGCGGAGCAAATCAAATCCGACATCGCCGACATCAAGAACACCGGCGGCCGTTACGGCGGCGCAATCACCGCCGCCGAATTCCTAAAAGTCTTCGCCGAAGACACCCCGTGGCTTCACCTCGACATCGCCGGCCTCGCCTGGAATGACGAGAACAAGTCCTTCCTCGCCAAAGGCCCTACCGGCATAGCCGTCCGCTCCATCGTGGAATGGGCGCGAAGCTATTGAAATTCGCGGCAAAGCGATAAACTGGTTATCGAAGGCACAGTGAGCCATGCACTTTAACGCAACCGAATTAACGCCAGACCAGAAAGCCGTCATTGAAGAGCTGATGGGCCGCAGCCTCAGCAATGAGGAAGCCATCAGCCTTCAGGCAGTTCCCGCGGACACACGATCCGACGCAGAGCGGAGAGCGGCGGCCGATGGATTGATCGCGTTCCTGAGAGGCCTGCCAGAGCCGGCGGCAACAGAAGCGGAGCTGGATGCGGCCATTGTGGAAGCGATGCGGGAAACGCGCCCAGGATACACAGAAGTCCGGTGAGAATCGTCTTCGATACGAACATCCTCGTTCGTACATTTATCAGCCCGCGTGGCCCGGCAAACGAGGCTCTGGAGGCAATTCTCGCAGGCAATCACCGGCTTCTGCTATCTATAGAGATTTTGCAGGAATCGATGCGCGTGCTGCGCAAGCCGCTGATGTCGCTGTTGCACGGGAAAACCGAAGATGACCTGTATGGTTTTCGAGTTCGGCTGCTGCAAAACGTCGAAATGGTTTTGCTGAATCCGCTTCTGACCGGCCCTGTGCGAGACCCCAACGACATCGTCATTCTGCAGACGACTCTCAGCGGCAATGCCGATGCCATCTGCACCTTCGACCGTGACTTCTTCACGCCGCCCGCCTCTGATTTCCTCGCGCTGCGTAAAATCGCCGTGCTTACCGATGCGCAACTGCTCCAGCGTCTCCGGCAGTAGTTCGTCCTACATCGCCTCCGGCGTCTCAATCCCCAGCCACCCCAGCACAGTGACCAGCTCTCGAAACGCCACCGCCGCCGTAGCCAGCAGAAACGTCTTCTTCCCCGCATCCTCTTCGGTCAAAATGTGGTGCTTGTGATAGAAGTTGTTGAACTCCTGCGCCAGCTGAAACGCATGCTTGGCAAGATAAGCCGGCTCTGAAGCGCCAATCGCCTGGTCCAGCACCAGCGACCGCCGTCCCGCACGCAGCCAAAGCGCCCAAATATCCTCGTTCTCCTCGCCAGAGAGATAGCTTCCCAACTCATCTATCTCCGCCAAGCGCGCCAGCTCCGCTTCGGGAGTAGTCCCACCCTTCCGGAAGATATTCCGGATACGCACCGCGGCATACTGCGCATAAGGCCCAGTCTCGCCCTCAAAACTCAGCGCATCCTTAAAGTCAAAAGCAATCACCGAGTTCCGCGTAAACTTCAGCATGAAGTACCGCAGCGCTCCAATCGCAACCTGCTCGGCAATCCTCTGCCGCTCAGCCTCATCGCGGCTCGTCTGACGCTTCTCCACTTCCTCGCGCGTCGCCGCAATCAGCTTGTCGATCAGATCGTCAGCCTTCACGCCAAAGCCCTTGCGCCCGCTCACCTCGATATACGGCCGGCTCAAATCCTCATCCGAAACCGTGTATCCCAAATCAACCGCGCAGCGCGGCGTCAGCGCCACCATCTCGTAGCTGAAGTGCGTATAGTGATCCGCCTGCGCCGTGTGCCCCATCCCGCGCAGCGCCTGAATCACGTTAGCCTGCGGATCAGACTGCCGCGAATCAATCACGTTGTAAATCGCCGTCGCCCCGCCAAAGTGCGGATGCTCCGCCTCACCATGCTCCGTAGAAATCCAGCACTCATGATCCGGATATTTGAAAAACTTCTTGTACCCAAAATCGCGCCCCAGCAACCCGAACTTCCAAAGATGGTAAGCAATATCCTTGCCCACATAAGTAACCGTGCCATTCGACCGCACAATCACCTTCGCATCTTCGTCGAGCTCGCCTTCAGCAATCTCCGCCCCAGGCCGCTGCATCACCCAGCAGCCCTTGTTCTTGCCCTCAGTCTCGAAGTACAGCACACCCGTCTGCTTCAACTGCTCAAACGCCACATCCCAGAACTTCAGGTGCAGAATCTCGCTCTCGCGCGGCAAAAAATCATACTCAATATCCAGCCGCAGCATTGTCTCCAGATGCCGCCGCAGCACAGCCGTAGAAATCAGCTCCGCCACTTCCGCAGTTTCATTGCCGCCCTCTTCAATCGCGTGCAGCGTAGCATACCGAAACTTCTTGCGCTCAGCATTCTCTTCCGCGCTCCCCTGCTCATACCACTGCGAAGTCCGCGCATACAAATCCCAGCAGTAATAATCCACGCGCTCGCCGTGCGCCTTCAGCTCATCCAGAAGTGCGCGAACCTCTGCCAGCGACTTGCCTTCAAGATGCTGAAAGCCCACCACCACATCCGCCACCTGCACCCCGGTGTTGTCGATGTAGTTCTGCACATCCACTTGGTTCCCAGCAGCCCTCAGCAGCCGCACAAACGTATCGCCAAGAATCGCATTCCGCAGATGCCCAATATGCGCAGCCTTATTCGGATTGATACTCGTATGCTCCACCAGCACGTGTTCCGGGTGCCCCATCCTCGCGACGCCTTTGTCCTTGTCGCTAGGGCGGGAATCCGCAATCGAGCGAACACCCGCAGCCCGGTCCAGCCGCGCATTGATATATCCCGCACCAGCCACTTCAAAGCCAGCAAATCCCGGCAACGTGCCGATAGCCTCAACAATCTCCAGCGCAATCACCTTCGGCGCCTTGCGCAGCGTCCGCGCCAGTTGCAGCGCAATCGGCGTCGCCAGCTCGCCGAACCTCAGATCCGGCGGAATCTCAACCGGAACGTTCTCGATCTCAATCGAGTATTTGGCCTGGAAAACCGAGCGCAAATGCCCGGCAAGCCGCCTTTGAAGTTCAAGATACACGCGCTAAAACCTCGGAAATCCTTGATTTACAAGGGCAATTCTAGCATTCTGATGCAGATGTTTTGTAACAGGGCCAGACTTCAGTCGGGCCGAAAATGCCTGAATCGAAGTCTCGGGCTTTAGCCCCTGCCAGCCTCGCATCTGCAAAACATCTCGCCGTCTGACCTTCTTCCGCAACCTGTTTCGCCCGCATTCAAACTGACCCACTCCCTATACAATCTGCTCAAGGAGACAGCAAAAATGGTCGCCCTCACCGGAGAAGAACTACTCGCGTATGTCGAATACACCACCGACAAATTCAAGAAGCTGCTAACAGCGCATCCGGAAATCCTGACCCTCCCTTGCGGCATCCGCGAAACTCAATCCGTAGCCCAGCTTCTCCAGCACATCGTCGCCGTCGAACTCCGCTACCCCGAGCGCCTCCTCGAACTCCCGCAAACCGACTACTCAGCAATCCCCTATGACTCAGTCGACGCTATCTACGCCACTCACAACCGCGCCATGGACCTCATCAAACCACTGTTCGAAAAAGACGACGACTGGTGGGAAGAAGTGCTCGAATTCAAAACCCGCAGCATCGGCACTCTGCGCATGTCCCGCCGCACAGCGTTAGTACAATCCCTCACACACTCCATCCGCCACTACGCGCAGCTAGCCACACTCGTACGCCAGCACGGCATAACCGCTGACCTGCCACTGGACTATTTCTTCATGGGCCTGCTGCCATCAGTCACATAAGTTGCCAATAAACCCAATGCCTTAAAATGAAGTGTCGGGGCTTTCCGCGCAGCATGGCCGTCTGCCCTGCACCTCATCAATGACAAAGCCCGACTCCAGCCCCGATTCGAGAACAGCCCCCTTCTACCTCACCACGCCCATTTACTACGTAAACGCGCGGCCACACTTGGGCACTGCCTACTCAACAATCGTCTGCGACGCCATCGCCCGCCACAAGCGCGCCCTCGGCATTGAAACATGGTTCCTCACCGGAACCGACGAGCACGGCCAGAAGATTGAGCGCTCCGCCAGACTCGCGGGCAAAACCCCGCAGGAGTTCGCCGACAAAATCTCCAGCGAGTTCCGCGCACTCTGGGATCGCCTCGGCCTCAGCTACGACGACTTCATCCGCACCACAGAACCCCGCCACATCCGCGGCGCGCAGCATCTCTTCGCCACACTGCGCGACAAGGGCTACATCTACAAAAGCACCTACACCGGCCAGTACTGCGTCAGCGACGAAGCCTGGGTCGACGTGCCACCCGGCGCTCCCTGCCCCGATTGCGGCCGCATCACAGAAACCGTCAGCGAAGAAAACTACTTCTTCAAGCTCTCCGCCTTTGAGCGCAAGCTGCTTGAGTTCTACGAGGCCAACCCCGGCTTCATGCAGCCGGAAAGCACCCGCAAAGAAGTCCTCTCCTTCGTTCGCGGCGGCCTCAAGGATCTTTCCGTAAGCCGCACCAGCTTCACCTGGGGCATTCCCGTCCCCGGCGATGAAAAGCACGTCATCTACGTCTGGCTCGACGCCCTCGCCAACTACATTACCGCCCTCGGCTACGGCTCCGACGATCCCGCAGACAAGGCAAAATTCGCAAAATTCTGGCCCGCGGACATTCATCTCATCGGCAAAGAAATCAGCCGCTTCCACTGCGTCTACTGGCCCGCATTCCTCATGGCCGCGGGCATCGCAACACCTAAATCCGTCCACGCCAACGGCTGGCTGCTCTTTGACGACACCAAAATGTCGAAGTCGCTCGGCAACATCGTCCGCGCCGAAACAATCGACGAAGTCCTCGGCGCAGATGCTCTGCGCTACTTCCTCCTGCGCGAAATTCCCTTCGGCCAGGACGGCAGCTTCACCTTTGACGCCCTCGTCCGCCGCTACAACGGCGATCTCGCCAACGGCTACGGCAACCTTGTCAGCCGCGTCGTCAACATGATGCACAAGTTCTTCGGCGGAACCGTACCGGATTCAGGCGCGCCAACAGAGGCAGAAACAGCCCTGCGCGCAGCCGCCGAGCGCACCATCAACGAATTCCCCATCGCCTTCGACGAATTCAACTTCTCTGAAGCATTGAAAATCCTCTGGGCGCTGGTAGCCGAGACCGACGGCTATCTTACCGCCAACGCCCCCTGGAAGAAACCCGCCGACCGCAGCGACACCGACCACTTAGCGCTGCAAGCGCGCGTGTTAGCCAACGCCGCGGAGGCCATCCGCATCATCACAGCATTGGTGTACCCCATTCTGCCGGCTTCCGCCGCAAAGGTCTGGCAGCAGCTTGGGCTCGGCGAAATTCAAAATGCGGCAAAGCAAGCATTTTTGACGGATATCAAATGGGGCGGCCTCAAGCCCGGCACAAAATTCGGCGAGCCGGCGCCGCTCTTCCCCCGTGCAGAAAAGGACGCGATAGAACGTATGGAAAACCTAGAGAAGCAGAACAACGCAAGCGCGGTAGACGCAGCAGCAGGCAAGCAGGCCGAGCCCATCCACGCTCCCGCAGCCACATCCGTCGATCCCACATCCGCGCCGGATGCCACACAAGTACACGCGACAACACCAACCACCGTAGCACCGCATCACACAGATATGCCCGTTGAAACCGCCAGGGTTCATTCCGTTCCTGCAGAAATCGCCAGCGCGCGTCTCAGCAGCACGCCAGCCGACGCACCCACTGGCACCCCGCTTACACCAGGGGTGGCAACAGCAGAAGAAAAGCAATTCATAACCATCGATGACTTCACCAAAGTAGATCTGCGCGTTGCCCAGATCCTCGTCGCCGAGCGCATCCCCAAAGCCGACAAGCTCCTCCGCCTCGAAGTCGACCTCGGCTACGAAAAGCGCCAGATCCTCGCCGGCATCGCGCAATACTACGAGCCCGAAAAGCTCATCGGCCGCAAGATCGTCATCATCGCCAACCTCGCCCCACGCAAGATGCGCGGCCTCGAATCGAACGGCATGCTTTTAGCCGCTTCATTGCCCGACAATCCGGAAAGCACTCCCGTCCTCGCAGGCTTCCTGGAAGACGTCCCGCTCGGCGCACGGTTGAAGTAAGGCATACACATAAATCGTGCTATCCTTACACATCGAGAGGCGCGCCATGCGAACCAACATCGAGATCGACGACAAGCTCATGCGCCAGGCGATGAAAGCTACCGGCGCCACGACCAAAAAGGCCGCGGTTGAAGCTGCGTTGCGCCAGATGGTTCAGATCAAGAACCAGGGCGAGATTCGCAAGCTTTTTGGCAAAGTCGTCTGGCGCGGCCACGACGATGATTGGTTTGCCACGGATGGGGAGATTCTCGAGAAACGCCGGAAGGAAACCGCCGCATCCGATTCCGGCGAGGCGTTATCAGATTCGCTAACCCGCCGGCGCAGGCACACCGGCACACAAAGCCGCTGACCGCGATGGTAATCGTTGATTCTTCTGTTCTGATCGATTACCTGGCGGGCCGTTTGACGCCGCAAACGGAATGGCTGCTTCGATCTCCTGATTCCAGTCGTATCGGAATCACCAGCTTGATTCTCAGCGAGGTTCTGCAGGGAGTTCGCAGCGATGACGCATTCCCTGAGACTCTTCGCATCCTGCAACAATTCGCCGTATTTGAAACCGGCGGCCGGGAATTGGCCATCGCCTCTGCGCGCAACTACAGGGAACTCCGCAAACTGGGTTTTACAATTCGCAGCACCATCGACTGCATCACGGCAACCTTCTGCATTGAAGAAGGCCATACGCTCCTTCACAACGATCGCGATTTCACCGCCTTTGAAAACCATCTTCATCTTGAGACCGTCCGTCCAGTCACATTGAACTGATTTTCACTCCATACGAGGTCTTGCCCTGCTCATCGACTCTCACGCCCATCTCGACAACCCGCGCTACGCCGAAGACCGCGCAGAAATGCTCCGCCGCGCCGCCGCCGCCGGCGTGAGCGCAGTGCTGTCTATCGGCATTGGCGAAAACCCACTGGAGATGCATCAGGCCCTCGACATCTGCCGCGAGTACAACGGCCAACTCGGCATGCCGCAGCTCTACGCAAGCGCAGGAATCTATCCGCACTCCACCGTTGACGCTGACAACTCAGCACTCGCCAAACTCGACAGCCTGCTCGCCGAGCCTGAAGTCATCGCCTGCGGCGAAATCGGCCTCGACTATTACCACGAAGGCGCACCCCATGATCTCCAGCGCAAAATGCTCATCGCGCAGCTTGAAATCGCCGCCGCGCGCAAGCGCCCCATCCTCATCCACTGCCGCCCCAAAGACGGCACCACCGCCGCCTGGGACGACCTCTTCGCTGTCCTTGACGAACATTGGCAGCACACCGGTCTCGGCGGCATCATGCACTGCTTCTCCGGAAACTACGATCAGGCGCGGCGCTCGCTCGATATGGGCTTCCTCTGTTCTTTTGCTGGCCAGATCACCTACCCCAAAGCCCAGGATCTGCGCGATGTAGCTGCAAAGCTCCCGCTCGACAGCGTATTAGTCGAAACCGACGCCCCCTGGCTCGCACCCGCGCCTCTACGTGGCCAGCGAAATGAGCCCGCACACGTGGTCCACACCGCGGAAACTTTGGCCGTTTTGCAGGGCGTGCTAGCTGACGAACTAGGCGAGGCAACAACGAAAAACTTCCAAAGATTGTTCCGATTAGCCCCCTTCATGGGAAACTGATAATTACAGCTCCGCCGGGCGCCCCGCGCGCCCAGGCCGCTCCGAGGGCAAATATGGCGCAGGACAATTCATTCGATATTGTGAGCAAGGTCGACATTCAGGAAGTCCGCAACGCAATCGACCAGGCGCTCAAGGAAGTCAAGCAGCGCTTTGACCTCAAGGACTCCAAGTCCGAGATCGAGCTGCTGCAGGGCGACAAGGAAATTCAACTCGCCTCAGCCGCCGAGTACAAACTTGAAGCGGTCAAGGAAATCCTCGGCCAGAAGCTCGTCAAACGCGGCGTCTCGCTCAAAAACCTTGAGTACGGCAAGCTTGAGCAGGCCGCCGGCCAGAGCGTGCGCCAGAAGATCACCCTTCAGCAAGGCATCCCCGGCGAAAAAGCTAAGGAGATTGTCCGCCTTATCAAGGATTCAAAAAAGAAGGTACAGGCCAGCATTCAAGGCGATACCGTCAGAATCAGCGGCAAAGACCGCGACGATCTGCAAGGCGTCATCGCCCTGCTGCGCGGTAAAGACCTCGGCGTCGATCTGCAGTTCACCAACTACCGGACCAACTAGGTTCCAGCACAAAACAAGTCCAAAACCAGGAAGAGAATGATAAGCACACTGGCCATAGCCACGGCACGAGAGGTCTTTGAGCTGCTGCGGGACGATCTCGTAGCCATTGAGCAGGAGCTGGGCCGCGACGCCGCCTCCAGTGTCAGCACCATCACGGAGATCGCCGAGTACCTTCGCGAGGGCGGCGGCAAACGCATCCGCCCCTCTGTTCTTCTACTCTCCGCGCACATGATGGGCTTCTTCGGCCAGAGCGCCATCCGCCTCGGCACCGTCGTTGAAATGGTGCACACTGCCACGCTCGTGCATGACGACATCATCGACGGCGCAAGCACCCGCCGCGGCCGCCCCAGCACCAACACCACCTGGGGCAATGAAAAATGCGTTCTCGCCGGCGACTGGCTTTACATGCAGGCCTTCCGGGTCGCTCTCGAAGAAAAAAATCTCCGCGTCCTCGACCTGCTCATCGCCCTCACCCAGCAGATGGTCGAAGGCGAGCTGCTGCAAATTCAGAAGCTCGGCAAAGCCGTCTCTGAAGCCGAGTATTACGACCTCATCTTCCGCAAGACCGCCTGCCTCTTTTCAACCTCCATGCGACTCGGCGCGGTCCTAGCCGGCGCATCCGAAGCCGAAGAAAATAACGTAGCGGCTTATGGCCGCACCGTAGGCCTCGCCTTCCAGATCGTGGACGATGTTCTCGACCTGACCGCAACCGAAGAAGTTCTCGGTAAGCCCGTCGCAAGCGACCTGCGCGAGGGCAAAACGACGCTGTCCATCATTCACGCATGGGATCACGGAACCGCCGCCGAGCGCCAGCTCATTCAGCGCGTGCTCGACGATCGCAGCTTTGAGCACGTCTCCCGGCAGGAGATTCAGGAGATCCTCAAGCGCCACGGCTCTGTGGCGTATGCCATGGAAGTAGCCGAGCGCTACGCTGAGCAGGCGCGCCAGGCCCTCGCCGGATTCGCGGAGTCGGACTTCAAACGCGCGCTCCTCTGGGTGCCGGATTTTGTTGTAGCGCGAGAGAAATAGCCGCTCCATTCAGCGCTCAAATTGCTCGCCGAAAGCAGGCCCTATGCCAAGCCGCCCGATGCGGAATCTATGGAATCGCGTGGACCAGCGGCTTGAGCAGTTGCTGATCCGTCCGGAAGAGAATCTCTCAGCAGCGCTTGAATCCAATCGCGCCGACGGACTGCCGTCCATCGATGTCTCTCCGCTCTTCGGAAATTCCTCGGCATGTTGATCACGATCTCCAGCGCGCACGCCGTATATCCGCCCTCTTCCGCCTCACGCACCTCAAAGATCAGTTCCATGCACTCTAGCCTGTCGTGAATTCGTGCTCAGTTCTACTCCATCAAATTCCGCAACGCAGCCGCGTAGCTGTCCGGCAGCGGCTGCCGCTCAAACTTCTCATCGCACACCACATGCACCGTTTCGCCTTCCGCCAGAAGCTTTCGCTCTTCCCCGTCCCGGCCTGCATCGCGATAAATGCGATAAGCAAACTTGATCACAGACCCGCGCAGCATCGCAGGCCGCGTCTCAATCAGAATCTCATCGTCATACTTCGCAGGCGCTTTATAACGGCATGACGCATCCACAACCGGCAGGATCAGCTTGTGATCCTTCTCCATCTGGTCGTATGAAAGCCCCACAGAGCGCAGCACCTCCACGCGCCCAATCTCAAACCAGACAAAATAATTGGCATAGTAAACCACGCCCATCTGGTCGGTCTCGGCATACCGCACGCGGATTTTAGAGGTAACTGGCATAGGAACAGAGATCAGGGGTCAGAGATCAGAGATCAGATTGCGGCATGGTCAGCGGAAAAGCTGACCCCTGACCCCTGATCCCTGACCCCTGTTTTTACGGCTTCAAGTGAGTAAAGATCGGCAGCTTGGTCACATCATTAAAAATGATGAACGCAAAGAAGACCACCAGCACCACAAACGCCGCCTGGTAGATGCGCTCCTTCACCACAAGCGAGATGTCGTGCTGCATAGCGCCTTCGATTAGCAACAGCAGAATCATGCCGCCATCCAGAATCGGGAACGGCATCAGATTGAGTATGCCGAGATTGAGGCTGATCGCAGCCGCCAGCCCGAACTTTGGCAGGTAGCCTTCCATCTCCGCAGCCTGCCCAGCCAGGCGCGCAATGCCTACAGGGCCGGAAAGCTGTGAAACCCCAACCTTGTGTGTGAAGAGCCGCTTCAGCATGTCCAGAATCAGCGTGGAGTTATCCTTCCAGAAGGTCGCGGACTTCACCATAGCCTCGCCAAACGGCAGAGGCTTCATCTGCATTGAAGGTCTGGCCCACTCAAATCCGAGCGTCCAGTTCGTATCTCCCGGCTGCACCGAGGGCTGCGCCGTCAGCGTCAGCGGAGAACCGCCGCGAAGCACGGAAAGCGTAATCTGCTTGCCGGGATAAGCCTGCATGTAGGCAAGCAGCGTGCTCACCGTATGAAATTGCTGCCCATCCACTGATTGAATCTGATCGCCATTCTGTAATCCCGCGCGTTCTGCCGGCCTGTCGGGTTGCACCTTAAACACGCCAATCGGCCCGCGATAGCTCTCCGCCAGCATTCCGGCAAACGTAGTCTCCGTCTCCTGAGTCTTCGCATTTTCCGCCGGCACATGCAGTGAAACCGGCATGCTCTGCCCGTTGCGCTCAATCGTACCGCTCACGGTCTGGTTGGGATTGACGGCCATGCGCGCGCCAACCATGCCCCAGTCCGGATTGTCGTAGGAATCGAAACGGCGGATGATATCGCCGGCATGAATGCCGGCCTGAGCCGCGGGCGAACCTGGAACCACCCACTCCACGACCGTCTGTTTGATCGCGTCCTTCGGCTCTTCATTGAAGAACCAGTAATAAACGCCCATCAGCACAAACGCGAGGATGAAGTTGGACACCGGCCCCGCCAGCCCGATCAGTATTCGCTGCCAGCGCGGGTGCGAGGTAAGCGCGCCGGGGTCCCGCTGGTACGCCTCAATCTCTTCCTTGCTGTCGGCTTCGAGCTTCATGTTCTCGCCCGGCATCGCCTCGCCGGTCATCGCCACATAGCCGCCCAGCGGCAGCAGGCAGACCTTGTAATCCGTGTCGCCGTACTTCACGCCAAACAGGCGTGGGCCAAAGCCAATCGAAAACGATTCAACGCGGACGCGAAAGAGCTTCGCCACAATAAAGTGGCCAAACTCATGCACCACCACCATCACGCCAATCAGCACCACAAAGGCGATGACGGCAACGACAAAACCATGAAGATTTTCCAAGAACAAGCGTGTATTCCTCTAGCCTTCAGCCAACCATAGCAGCCGCCAAAGCGCGCGCTTCGCCGTCTGCCGCAAGCACCTCGGCAATCGTGTCCGGATGCGACTCCGGCGTGGCTGCGAGCACTTTTTCTATTGTATCCGCGATCCCGATAAATGGGATGCGGCGGTCCAGAAACGCCTCCACTGCAATCTCGTCCGCGGCATTCAGCGCAATGCAATGCGCGCCGCCCTTTTCCGCGGCCTCAAAGGCCAGCCGCAAACACGGAAAGCGCGCAAAATCCGGCTGCTCAAAATCCAGGTGCTTCAGCGCGGCCAGATCAAAAGTCAGCGACGAAGCAGGCCGCTCCGGATACGCCAACGCATACAAAATTGGCAGCCGCATATCGGTCACAGAAATCTGCGCCAGAATCGACCCATCCACATACTCCACCAGCGAATGCACCGTTGACTGCGGATGAATCGTCACCCGCACCTGCCCCGGCGCCACATCGAACAACCGGCAGGCCTCAATCACTTCCAACCCTTTGTTCAGCATCGTCGCTGAATCAATCGTGATCCGCCGCCCCATCACCCACGTCGGATGCTTCAGCGCCTGCTCCGGTGCAATGCTCGCAAACTGCTCCAGCGGCGTCGTCCGGAACGGCCCGCCTGAAGCCGTCAGCCAGATGGTCTTGATCTCGTCGTGCGTACCCACCCGCATGCACTGGTGTACGGCGTTGTGCTCGCTGTCAATCGGCAGAATCGGCACATTCCGCTCACGCGCCGCGGCAGTAAGAATCTCGCCCGCAGCCACCATGCACTCCTTGTTCGCCAGCCCCACAGGCTTGCCCGCCAGAATCGCAGCATAAGTCGCCTCAAGCCCTGAAACCCCCACAATCGCCGAGACCACAAAATCCGCATCAGTCAGCGTCGAGCAGGCAACGGTGCCTTCCGTTCCGTAAACCACCTCAACGCCAGTTACGCCCGCCTGCTTCAGCCGTGCGGCAAGCTGCCCAGCCAGTTCCTCCGTCGCCAGTGAAACCACCCTGGGCCGCCAGCGGAGAGCCTGCGCAAAGGCTTCCTCCACATTGCGCCCGGCGGCCAGCGAGGCCACGGAATAGCGCTCTGGAAACTGCTCGACGATAGAAAGGGTGCTCTGGCCGATGGAGCCGGTAGAACCGAGAATCGCAAGTCTTTTCAATGCTTTAATTCAGCCTTAAAACCTTAGAAATGCTGATGAATAATCTGAGCGTACCACAGCATCGGAGCCGCCAATAGCAGCGCGTCAATCCGGTCCAGGACGCCTCCATGCCCCGGCAGCAAGGTACCCGAGTCCTTCACACCAGCCGACCGCTTCAGTGCAGACTCCGCTAGGTCGCCCACTTGCGCCGCCACATTCACAATCGCCGCCAGAATCAACCAGTACCACCAGATCTCATCCTGGTAGGAAAGCACCACCGAATTCCAGTTCGTCAGCAAATGCCGGGAAAGAGCCACCAGCGCCCCGGCAACCGCCAGGCTACCCATGACCGAAGCAATGGAGCCCTCCCACGTCTTACCGGGGCTGATTGAAGGCGCAAGCTTGTGCCGCCCCAAGAGCCTGCCCGCATAGAGAGCGGCAATATCGCCCGCCCACACCACGCAGAGCAGAAAAACCACTAGCGAAGGCCCGTTTGCCTGTTCATGCAGAGCAGGCAGCGCCACAAGCGTAAATCCCGTGTAGACAAGCGCAAAGATCGAGCTCGTAGCATCCGGCAGCACACGCGCAACTGGACTCGTAAAGGTGCAGTAGACCAGCAGAAGCAGGCACAGACTGCCGCCAATCGCGGCAAGCTGATCGGGCCATTGGTAATTCGCGGCAAACAATGCCACGATCGCCGCCAGCACGACAACCCGCGGAGGTTTGGCCGCCGTCTGCCGCGCCAGCGTCAAAAACTCCCACGCCGCAAGGCACGCCACCAGCGCCGTAACCAGCGTAAAGACCCATTGCCATCGGGGCCCCAGAAACACCAGAAACAGAACTACAGGAATCAGTACGAGTGCAGTCAGAACTCTTTTCATTGCGTTCAGGTTGAGAATACACTGGCGCGTTCAGATAACAATTTGGATATAACTTCTCTCAGACATGTATTTATGTTAGACAATTTGTCTTTTATTTATAGATTGTCTATACTGTCTTTGTGGAGGTGGGGCTATGCAAAGCGGGTCGAGTGATTTGGTACGCTCCGTAGCTTTTGAGAAGTTCATGAAGCCTAAATTGATCGCCGGAGCAACCAAGTTTTCTGTTGCAGTCAGGGATGTCATGAACGATCTTGTCTCCGTCGGTTTTCCACCGGCCAATATCCCGCAGGTTTGCAGCGCACTTCGCAAGAGACAATTCTTGCGGGAGCATCATCTTGAAATTGAAAGCATTGATGGTCCGCCCCAGAAAATGAGTCCGACCGTTGTATACCACTACCGCGTGATCAATCCCGAAGGAGCGCAGCCTCCGTTGCCTACACAGGCTGTGAACGTCGTAGAGCAGGAGGATTCGGAATCCTGGGCACTCCGGGTAACGGAAAAGATACGCGGTCTGCTCAAGGATGAAATTGCCGCGTTTGGAGGCACGGAGGGATTCATACGATGGGTGAGATCGGAAGATGAGGATGCGCAATGAGCAATATCTTCTGGGATACGATGCTGTTCGCATATCTTTTGGAGGGCCATCCCGACCATGCTGTGCGCGTGCGTGGGCTCCTTTCTCGTGCGCACCGAAGAGGAGATCGGCTTTATACCAGTTATCTCGCTTTAGGAGAGGTAATGGCTGGAGCCGGCAAATCACCGAAACCCAACGCGCCGGAATCCGTGCGCGAAGCTCTGATCCAGATGGGCTTTTCTTTCTTGCCGTTCGATGCTGGAGCAGTCGTTCCATTCAGCAAACTTCGTTCAAAAGAACGCATCAAAGCCCCCGACGCCATCCATCTCGCCTGCGCTGCCTCCGCCGGAATCGATCTCTTCCTCACCGGCGACAAGCAGTTGGTAAAACTCGACGTGCCAGGCATTCAGTTCATCGTGGATTTCAACGCGCCAATCCTCTGAAACAGCTATTGAACCGGCAATCCGCCTCAGCCCTTCAATCGCGAGTCAAACGCAAACCTCTCAGCAGCCGAAATACGAATCCTCCCAAACTCCGCATGGCGCGGATTCAGCAGATAGTTATGCTCTTGCGGAATCGGCACGCTCGGCACACGCAGAACCGCGGATGCGCCGCTCCGAATCCACGCATCGCCAATCGCTTGCGTACTCGCCGGAGCAGGATCGTCCCTCCAGTCCTGCGGCAAATCGCCCACAGGCAACTCCGTCACCAGCGACTCCGGAAATTCCGCCTCAAATAGCAGATAAGAACTCAGCAGTTGCGGTCCGTCGAGATGTACCAGCATCTCCAGCACAGCCAAAGCGCGCGACCCCGCAGCATAAACGGCCGCATGGCCCGCACTATTCCACCGCCCACCGTAAAGCCTGGCGCCTTCGCCTGAAAAAGCCTCTTTGGAATAGCGCTCCTGCACAATACGCCGGCAGCTAAGCAAAGACCCCATGCTCCAGCCTGCCTATCAGGTTCTCCACCTCACGCGCGCCCAGTTCGGTCGCCGCATAATCCAGTGGACTGTCCCCGCCCAAAGCTTTCTTCGGCTGGCTCATCCATTGGCGGGCATTCGCAACGTCACCGTTAAACAGCTCAGCAGCCTTTTCATACAGGCCAGCCAGCCGAACCACGCGCTCGGACTCTTCCATGCTGAGTTTTCCCGCAGATTTGCGGCGTGCCAGCGTGCGCGGAGGAATCCCAACCCGTGAGGCCAACTCAGCCAACGGCTGCCCGGTAGCGGAAGAAAGCGATTCCAGCACGCCAAACTTGAGCCCATTCTTGATGCGCTCAATCAGCTCGCGCTGCGGCGCGCCGCTTGTCTTAAGTTGAAAAGCCAATGCTCCGGATCGCGCCATGCAGCCATCGTACCACCGATTTCGCCAAATGGCACATCATTTCATGCCAACTGGCACAACCAGCTCAGCTCACAGCAATCTTCACCCGCTCGGCTTCCTCATCCGTCACGCCTACATTTTCACTCAGGCCGCCAAACCGCCGCTCCCGCCGCTGAAAATTCGCGATAGCCTCCAGCAGATTCACTCCGCGAAAGTCCGGCCACAGCCGATCCGTGACGTAAATCTCCGTATAAGCAATCTGCCACAGCAGGTAGTTGGAAATCCGCATCTCGCCTGAAGTCCGAATCAGCAGATCCGGGTCCGGAATGTGCGCCGTATAGAGATGCCGGTGAATGTCCTCTTCCGTAATGCGGTCGGGAGAAATGTGCTTCAGCCGCAGCTCCGCCGAAAGCGCGCGGAAAGCATCCACAAGCTCAGAGCGGCTGCCATAGTTCAACGCCAGCGTCAGCGTCGTACCCGTATTGCAGTTCGTAGTCTCACTCGCCCACTGCATCGTGTCCTGTACTTCGCGGGGCAGCTCATGCGTGCGGCCAATGTAGCGTATGCGCACGTTGTTATCCATCATGCGCTGCACATTGCCTTCCAGGTAGCTCTTCAGCAGCCGCATCAGGAAGTTGACCTCAACCTTGGGCCGGCGCAGATTATTTTCCAGCGAAAAAGCATACAGCGTGAGCCACGGCAGTCCAATGCGCGAAGCCGTCTCCGTCACAAGCTGCACGCTCTTGGCCCCCTGCTGATGGCCCAGAAAGCGCTTCAGCGAGCGCGAACCGGCCCAGCGCCCATTGCCATCCATAATGATGGCCACGTGCTCCGGCAGACATTCCAGCTTCAGCGTGCCGTAAATCGCGCGCTCTTCCGGCGTCAGCTCATGAATACGCAACGTGCCTGCGGGTCGCAATCGAAATGCCTCATTCCGGGAGGCCGGACACGGCCAGAGTGGCGATACGCGCTATTCGCCTGATTTAGTCTAATCCGCTCCCTCCGCGCATGGAGCGAAATCCCATCCAGAAACGCCACACACTTTGCAGCAGAAAGTGGGACTCTTTGACGCTAGCACAACCGCGCCGCACCTGCAATTCCCCTGCATGTTAAAGAAATTGAGATTTTTCACAACAGCTTGCACGCGCAGGCATACAATCCCGCCATGTTTCTCGGAACGCATCTACTGCTGTACAGCCGCAACCCGGAAGCCGACCGCGCCTTCTTCCGCGACGTGCTGGAGCTGCCGGCAATCGACGCCGGGCACAACTGGCTCATCTTCGCCCTGCCGCCTGCGGAGATGGCCGTGCACCCAGCGCCAAACCCGGAAGACACACCAACGGACACTTCCTCATCGGGCGACATCTACCTGATATGCCGCAATCTGGATCGAACCATCGCAGCTCTCGCCGCCAAAGGCGTAACCTGCGGAGAGATCCACCAGGCCCGATGGGGCGAAGTCACCACCATCCCGCTGCCCGGCGGGGGCAAGCTCGGACTGTATGAGCCGCGCCACCCGCTCGCAATCGCCGTCGAGTCTTAGTTTTCTCCTTAAGCCGTACGCCGCTGGCCCGTCGCCTTGTCTCGAACCGCGCCCAGAAAAAGCGTACGCTGCAGCGAGTCCAGTCGAGGCAACAGTTGCGCTACCTCCGCAAGGAACGGATCGGCAAAGATTCCCGCCACTTCTTCCTCGCGCCGGCTGCGGGTGTCGCGCACAAGCTGGCAAACATCCACTTCCAGCGCATTCGCAATCCGCGCCAGCGAGCCCAGCGTCGGAATCGCCTTCCCATTCTCAATCTTCGAGATATAAGTGCGCGGAACCTGCATCCGGCCGGCAAGCTGCCGCTGGCTCAGGTGGCGCGCCCGGCGAATCTCCTTCACCTGCGCCGCAACCTGCAGGCCGGCTTCTTCCTCCGGCGCTACAGGCCTCACTCCCGCAACAGGCACAGGACCTGGCGCCGGAGCGGGCTCAGGCATATCAAGGGATTTGTGGCAGCGTCTGCAAAGCGAATTCTGGGTGCGGTACTGAACCAGAAGACAATGCTCGCAGCGAATGACCTCGCGGGTTGGCATCTGCATCACGGGAACCGGGCCCATTGGCACCGGCACGGGTCCTGCGACAGGCATACTCACAACGACTGTTGCCATAGGTTGTGTGCGGAGGTCCAGAGCGTGATCTCCGCGGTGCATCTCTGCACCACGATTGCTGCTAGATTGGGGGAAATGAACCATAATTGTCAATTACTCACTCAGGGTCTCCCCTAAGTTGCTACTATAATACTCGGAAAAAACCGAAAAAACACGAACCATACCGATCAATAACGAACCAAGTTAGTTAATAAGGGGAACAGATGTCCGAAACCTCCAAGAATGGAAATACATACGGCCGCAGCCAGGCCCTGAGCCTGCTTCACGAGTGGACCCAAAGCGAATCTCTGCGCAAACACGCCCTCGCCGTAGAGACATGCGTCGCCGCCTACGGCGAATCCGAAGCCGATCGCCTCGGCCTCACCGGTCCAGAACATGAGAGTGCCCGCGAGCGTCTGATAACGCTCTACTCCACCACCGCCCTGCTCCACGACTTCGATTACGAAAAGCACCCCACCCCCGCGGAACACCCCTTCGTCGGCGTCCGCGAGCTCGAGCGCCTCGGCTGGCCCGCCGAAACCCGCACCGCCATCCTCGGCCACGCGCAGTACTCCGGCGTCCCCCGCGTCACCCATCTTGATAAAGTTCTCTTCGCCTGCGACGAGCTCTCCGGCTTCCTCACCGCCTGCGCGCTCGTCAAGCCCACCAAAGCCATCGCCGACGTGGAACCCTCCAGCGTAAAGAAAAAGCTCAAAGACAAGGCCTTCGCCCGCGGAGTCAGCCGCGACGACGTCTACCAGGGCGCCGCCGGGCTAGGCGTCGAACTCGACGCCCACATAGCCTTCTGCCTCGATGCCATGAAGAAACGCGCAACGGAGCTGGGCCTGTAATCAATCGCAAGCCTGGTAATCCCTCCCCTAACTCGCTGACAACACACGTGCAAGCACTTTTGTTGGAGCACTTAGCCAACCTTAAAAGCAAAATGAGTCTCAAAACGACCGTAGGGTTTAAATAAAGCTATCCAGATGCTGCACAATCGCAAGGAGCGACACATGAAAGTTTTTCTTACCGCCACATTGATAGCGGCCAGCCTGAGCCCAATGGCTGTCGCACAGGATGCGAAAATTGACGCCCGCATTGACGCCGCACACGCCGTTCTACATGAGCTGATGAACACTCCTGACAGAGGAGTGCCGCTCGATGTCGCATCCAAAGCCACATGCGTTCTCGTCGTACCCTCTTTCAAGAAGGCCGCATTTGTTTTTGGCGCCGAATATGGACAAGGCGTGGTAACCTGCCGGACTCGGAGCGGTCGATGGAGCGCTCCCGCGTTCGTTCAACTTGAGGGAGCGAGCTTCGGATTTCAAGTTGGCGGACAATCCACGGATCTGGTTTTGATTGGCATGAATCATCATGCGGTGGATGATCTCCTGAAAGATAAGGTGAAACTTGGCGCGGATGCATCCGTGGCCGCCGGCCCGGTAGGCCGCAATGCTCAAGCCTCAACAACCGAATTGGCAAATGCCGAATTCCTTACCTATTCACGCAGCAAGGGCCTCTTTGCAGGCATCGACCTCAACGGAGATGTGGTTCACCAGAATTCCTCGGATACAGAAAAGGTCTACGGCCATAACGTTCCATACGCCAGAATCCTTGGCGGCGGCGTGCCAACTCCTCCGTCAGCGGCCCACTTTGTTGCCACTGTGAACGAGATGTTCGTGCGCGGTGTCGCCCGCCAGGACGCGGGAAAATAAAACTTCCAACGTCTTGACAACCTAAGCACGGAAGAAAAGATGGGCATGCTTCTGTTAAGGAAGCATGCCCATTCAGTTTAGGTGCGTAACTTCGTAAGAAATACTCCAGACAGCTTACTCTCAACTACCTGCCGGCTCATCCTCGCAGCCGTTCCCCTGTCTCAATCGGCATGGCAGTTCCAATCCGCCACAACCGCGCAAAATGCGCGTACAATTTCGCTGCGTATCGATTCGCGTCGGACACGTGACAAAAGTCATTTCCCAGCGCGCCCAATTTGCGTTATGCTCTGCTTCTCCTTAAGAAAGAAGAGTAACGGAGATCATCATGCCCAGCTTTCATCATCTGCTCATTCATAACGCCAACGAAATTCGCACCATCACCATGAACCGGCCGGAAAAGCGCAACGCGCTCTGTCCGCTGCTCATGCAGGAGATCACCCAGGCGCTCGATGAAGCCGAGGACTCCGACTGCCGCGTCGTCATCCTCACCGGCGCTGGCCCCGCCTTCTGCGCCGGCCTCGACATGGAGCACCTCTCCACGCTCCATGCCACCACAGAGGAAGAAGACCGCCGCGACTCCGAAAACATGGCCAACGTCCTGCGCACGCTCTACGAATTCTCCAAGCCCGTCATCGCCGCCGTCAACGGCCCGGCCATCGCGGGCGGCATGGGCCTCGCCATGCTCGCCGACTTCACCCTCGCCGTCCCTGAAGCCAAATTCGGCTTCACTGAAGTCAAGCTCGGCTACGTGCCCGCCATCGTCGCCTCCTTCCTCCTTCGCCAGGTCGGAGAAAAGGTCACCCGTGAGCTGCTCATATCCGGCAGGCTCATCCGAACGCAGGAAGCGTATCACCTCGGCGTAGTCACACAGATCGTCAACGCTGAAGAACTCATGCAGACCGCGTATGCATGCGCTCAGGGCCTTCTGCAGAACAGCCCGCAGGCCATGCGGGAGGTCAAGCGCCTTCTCGCCATGCACTCCAAGCGCAGGCTCGACGAGGAGATCGAAGACGCCATCGAGGTCAACGCGCACCAGCACTCCGCAGAAGACTTCCGTGAAGGCGTACAGGCATTTCTGAAGCACCGCAAACCCGAATGGCCCAGCCTGCATACCAGGGTTTAGCCCATCCGGCCTTGCTCGCTCTCGCTGGGGTGGAACAGCACTCCCACCCCTCAGCCACAACCCCGTGTCATCCTGAGCGAAGTTACGCGCGTAAGCGCGAAACGAGTCGAAGGATCTGTGGTTGCTCTTGTTGTTGCTTTTCGATTCCACCCAAAGCCATCCAGTTCGCATCCTTCCTGAAAACCTATCTCACCCGTCCCGTCGGCGAGAGGTAAGTAAAACCGGCAATCCGCAAATAACCGAGCATCGCGAAGAAATCTTGCGCTCTTACGTCCTTCTTAGCAACTCTTTACAACGGAAAAATATCGTCCGAACGCAACTCTTATCACTTTCCTACAAAATCAAAAGGTTCTCCAAACGGGCTTCTTAGCTCATCGCAAGCCTAATAGGAAGTGCGAGCTGTATCTGCCTGCGCGCTGGCCGGTTTTGCTCATTCTTCATCGATTTTCTCTTACCGGCGCAAAGCAAGAAAACAGCCGCTGGTATTAGTACAAGGAGAATTCGATGAATCCATTTGGGGGCATGACAGTTGAAGAAGCTTACAAACTCGCGCTTCTTCTCAAACACAAGCAAGAACTGAAACAGCGTATTCGCAAGCGCCTCGCCACGCGCAGTAAGGCCCGCGCCGCTGTCTCGGTTACAACAAAATCGGCTGGAGCTTTGCGCCTCTTTGCGCTTCTCGCAGCGCTCTCTTTCTGCGTCTCATCCGTAGTCGCGCAGTCCACATTTGGCTCTATTCGCGGAACAGTACAGGACACCACAGGCGCCGTCATTCCCGGCGCTACGGTCATCATTCACTCGCTCGATGAGAATTTTGAACGGCAAGCAATCTCCAGCGACTCCGGCGAGTTTGTCTTTGAAAACATCAAGGCGGGTCACTACCGTCTCACTGTGCATCATGACGGCTTCGCTGACGCCGTGGTGACTTCCGCAACGCTCGAGGCACGCCAGGAGTTACGCCTGCCCATCACGCTCTCTATCTCCGCGCAGGCCACCACCGTGGAAGTCAGTGCGGACGCCGTGCAGATCAATACCGAAAACGGCATCCTCGGCGACTCCAAAGACAACAGCCTCATGACCGAGCTGCCGCTGAATAATCGCGCCACAACCACCAGCCCCCTAGGCTCGCTCTCGCTCTCCGCAAACGTGCAGCAGGATAGCTCGGGCAATATTGCGCTCAACGGCGCAAGCTCCTCCATGGTCAACTTCTCCGTCGACGGCATCTCCACCACCAACGTTCGCCAGAACGGAGCACTCCAGGACGCCTATCCTTCGCAGGAAGGTATCGCTGCAGTCAAAGTCACCGCCTTCAACAACAGCGCTGAGTTCTCGCAGGTCGGCGACGTAACCTTCACCACCCGAAGCGGCAGCAACAAATTCCACGGCAGCCTCTTCGAGTACCTGCAGAACGACGCCTTGGACTCCGCGCCCTACGGCTTCGGCAGCAAAGCTCCCAAGCGCTTCAACACCTTCGGTGGCGCGCTTGGCGGTCCACTCGAAATCCCTCATCTCTTCACAGCCGCCGCCGACAAGACATTTTTCTTCTTCGACTACGAAGGCAATCGTCGCGTAACCGCCACCGCACAGCAGTTCCTCGTGCCCACAGCGGCTGAACGCTCCGGCGACCTCACTGCGCTCGGTGGTCCTGTCATTCCCACAGGAAACATCAGCGCCACAGCCAATGCTCTGCTTGCGTACTATCCGCTGCCCAACGTTTCCGGCAACTCCAACTACAACTACGCCAACTTCCAGTCCACGCCTTCCACCACGGACGGCGCAGACCTGCGCATCGACCGCACAATTACCGATAAGCAATCTGTCTACGCCCGCTTCAGCCGCAAAAATATCTCCGAGCAGGTTGCCAATCCACTTCTGCCCAACGATGTGGATTCCGTTCACAATCGCAGCCTGCTCGCCTCCTATACCTACTCCATCACGCAGCACCTCGTGAATGAGTTCCGCGTCGGCTACACCAACGTCACAACTTCGGTGGACTTCCCCATTGAAGGCGCGACTGCACTGAACGATCTCGACCTCACCGGTGTCAACATCAGCCAGCATCCCACCACCCACGCCTTCCCCACCTTCAACTTCAGCGCGGGCACAGGCTTCAACTCTATCGGCCGCGACAAGGCGGGCGTCACGCAGTCGCTCACTACACAGTTCACTGACAATCTCACCTATGTCCTGGGCAAGCACACCTTCAAAGCCGGCATCGACGTGCGCCGCGTGCGCTACTTCGATCTAGAAAGCTTCGCGCCCGTCTACGCCTCCGACGATTTCGGCGACTTCGTCTTTCAGCCCACATTCTCCGGCGCATACTGTCCCCCGCAGACCAGCGGCGCGCAGACCACAAGCTGTGCAGCAAGCTCCTTCGGAGACTTCCTCATCGGCGCGCCCACCACGCTCAACTTTGCTGTCTCCAGTCCGGACGTAGGCGGAACGGCGTGGCAATACGGCCTTTACGCGCAGGACGAGTACCAGCTCACCAGCCGCCTCACACTCAGCTACGGCCTGCGCTGGCAGGTGCTTCCCAGCTTTCAGGAAGACGGAGGCAATCTCGCCAACTTCGATCAGCGCAACAACGCCATCGTCGTTCCCAACGAGCTCTCCGCATACCTTCAGAAGCAAAACATCGTCAGCTCCAATACCGCATTTCAGCAGTCCTTCAACGCCTGCAATCTCAACAACACCTCGCTACCCTGCACCCGTTATCTCACCGCATCTCAGGACGGCCTTCCGCAGGGCCTGCGTCAAACCTATTTCGGTAACTTCCAGCCTCGGTTCTCTCTTGCCTGGCGTCCATTCAACGACACCAAAACCGTAGTTCGCGCAGGCTTCGGCATCTTCACCATGACCAACCTCGGCCCGCTCTCCTTCAACAACAGCGGCAACCCAACCTCCAACCTGCACACGTACTCCAACTCGCTCGGCGCCAACGGCTCGCCCATGATTCAGTTCCCCAACACCGCACCTCTCAGTACATCCGTGCAATACGGCGGTGGCGGCCTCGACCAGGGCGTCGATCCCAACTATCGCGACCCGCAATCGAATCAATGGAACCTTACCATCGAGCGCACGCTCGGCCAGAACAACACCTTCCGCGCCAGCTACGTCGGCATGCATACCTACCGTCTCAGCATCACGGAAGATCTCAACCAGATTCCTGCGAGCACCACGCCGTATCAAACCACCACCACAAGCCCCTTCGTTGACCCGCGCGCGCCATATCCCAACTGGTTCACGCTCTACTCCACCTTCAACGCCGGCGAAGCCAACTACCAGGGGTTCGAGTTCGAAGCTACGCATACCATGGCACACGGCCTCTACTTCAACGCCAACTATACCCTGGCCAAAAATCTCGCCGACAATCTTGGCGACACACCTACCACCTTCGCCTCTGAAGTCAACTACGGGCTGCCCATTGCCAATCGGTTTGACGTGCACTCCACCTACGGCAACCAGGAAGGCACACGCCGCAATCGCTTTCTCGCAAGCGGCATCTACCAACTCCCAGCCGGCCAGGGCCGCACATGGCTCAATCACGGCGGCTGGCAAAACGCCCTCTTCGGCGGCTGGGAGCTGAATACGGTAACCCTACTTGAAAACGGCCCATGGCTCACGCCCAGCATCAGCCCCGGCGGTTGCCAGGTCGCGGTCAACTCAGCCGGCAATTGCCCCGCCACACCCAGCGGCCAGCCGCAAACCTATGACCAGTCCAACACCAACGTCTTCAATCGCGGCGCATCCTTGCGGCCAGACCAGCTTGCGAGCAGCTTCACACAAGGCCGCTCACGCGCAGCGTACTTCAACCATGCCGCCTTCGCTCCCACCCCCGTCGGCGCAGGCCGCTTCGGAAACGCCGGTGTAGGCATCCTTGAAGGTCCAGGCACAAAGGCCGTAAGTCTCGGCCTAGCCAAAACCTACAAGCTAACAGAAAGCGCGAAGTTACGCTTTGAGTCCACCTTCACCAATGTGCTCAACCACACCAACTTCGCTCCACCCGCTACGCAGTGGGATTCAACATCAACTTTCGGCGTACTCAGCGCCGCACAAACCGCAGAAAACGCCGGCAACCGCACCGGCCAGGTCGCCCTGCGAGTGGACTTCTAATTCTTCATCTGAATCGAATACGGCCGCCATTCACCACGGCGGCCATATTTCTTTCAACTCACTCACCCCACAAAACAAGTCGAAGGACATGCGGTTGTTCTTGCAGTTGCTTTTGTCCGTTCCACCACAATATTCGGGTGCCCCAGGTCCCTGTTTTGGAACCTGGGACAGCATTCCCGCTCGTTTCCCACAAATCACAAATAAGGTGTCATCCTGAGCGAAGTTTCGCGCGTGAGCGCGAAGCAAGTCGAAGGATCTGCGGTTGTTCTTGCTGTTGCCTTTTGCCAGCCCATCTGCAAAGCCTGTTGCCAGCCTCTAACCCGCCGCCATCCTTGCCTGCATCATTCCGGCATGGCGAGCCTCCCGCCTGGACCCCATGCAGGCCCTTCGCAGCGAATAGTCTTCCATGCACATGAAAATCTCCGCGCTCACCCATCGGCAGGCGCGGCCCGTCTCAAGTGTTGCCATCGGCACAAACTCCATCCACCGTGCTACTCTGGGCACCCCGCCTTGGAAGAGGCGCTCACGATCGCAACTGAGCAGCCACGCACCTTGCAGCCTCTTCAAAAGAGGCGGACACCATGCCCTCGTCGCATGGAATCCGACCCACCATTCTGGAGAGATATGAGTCAGACGTCGCATTTCACAAAGGTAAACCGGCGGGAACTGCTAAGCGCCGGAGCAGCCCTCATGGGAGCAGCCGCAACCGGCCTCGCCTTCACGCCAAAAGCCGCAGCAGAAAAGCCCCTCAGCCCAGCAGCTAACGCGGAACCAGCCGCCACCGCGCCCAACTACGCCCCACCCATCGTTCAGGTCCAGACCGGCCAGCTCCGCGGCTTCCGCGACGGCAAAACCACCGTCTTCCTCGGTATTCCCTACGCCACAGCGGAGCGCTTCGAGCTTCCCAAACCCGTCCAGCCCTGGCAAAGCATCAAGAGCGCCCAGAGCTGGGGCCCGGTCTGCCCCATCCCTCCCATGACAAGAGTTGGCATCGATGAGTTCGTTTTCCCGCATCGTTACTGGGTAGAAGACGAGCACTGCCAGGTCCTTAACATCTGGACTCAAAGCACCTCAGCCTCCGCCAAAAAGCCCGTCATGGTCTGGCTCCACGGCGGCGGATTCACCAACGGCTCCGCAATGGAAGCCTACGCCTACGAAGGCAAAAACCTCAGCGAGTTCGGCGATGTCGTCGTCGTCAGTCTCAACCACCGCCTCAACATCCTCGGCACCCTCGACCTGTCCGCCTACGGTCCCGAATACGCGCAATCTCGCTACACCGGCACAGCGGACATCCTCGCCGCACTCCAGTGGGTACAAGCCAACATCGCCCAATTCGGCGGCGACCCGGGCAGCGTCACCCTCTTCGGCCAGTCCGGCGGCGGCAGCAAAGCCGCGCGCATGCTGCACACACCTTCCGCAAAAGGCCTCTTCCACAAAGTCGTCACGCAAAGCGGCGGTGGAGAGGTCTTAACCGATCAGGACCCCGCCGCGCTCCTCAAGATTCAGCAGCAAATCGCCGCCCAGACCCTCGCCAATCTCAACCTCACCGGCAGCGACATCGCCAAGCTCAAAACCATACCCTACCCCGAACTCATCGCCGCGGGCCAGGCAGCCCTGCGCACTGTAGCGCAGGCCAACAACCAGCGCGCCGGCTGGAACGTCATCGCGGACGACAGCTTCATCCTCCGCCAGTTCTGCGACTGGTCATCCGACATCCCTCAAATGTCCGGCAGCGTCTTCAGCGAAATGTCCAGCAATTACGTAAAAAACATCGACAAGAACAGTTGGAACCCTCAACAGGTCAACGAACATCTCACCACGGAATTCGGCGACAAGAAAGACGCCATCGCCGCCGCATTCAAAACTTCATTCCCGCGCAAGCAGGTGCAGGACATCCTCTTCTTCGCCCGTCCCAACACCCGAGCGCTCGCCGCAAAGGCTCAAGCGGGCCGCGCCCCGGCCTACAACTATCTCTTCGTCTACGAGTACCCCGTCAACGGCGGCACCACATCCTTCCACACCTCTGAGCTCGCCTTCGTCTTTCACAACCTCACCGAGCCGCAGGTCCGCGTCGCAACCGGAGACGCGCCGGAAGGCTACGCGCTGCAGGACAAAGTCTCCCGCGCATGGATCAACTTCGCCTATACCGGCAACCCATCGCAGCCCGGCCTCGATTGGAAACCCTTCTCCGACGCCGACCCGCAAACCATGGTCTTCGACACCGTCTCCGAATGCCGCAACATCCACGCCAAGGAACTCATCGCCCTGCTACCCCCACCACCAGCCCCAAGATTCTAAGCGAACAAGAAAACGAACACCGGGGACAGCACCCCCGTCCACTCCCCACAAACAAAGTGTCATCCTGAACCAACGTCCCCAAAATCCGGGAATTTGATCAACCCTCTTCAGCCGCACATCATAATATCGCCCACGATGTGATATCATAACCCCCTGTGCGGCTCCTGCTCGATACGGACGTAATCATTGCCGCCATG
>Ga0208193_1000027_pt1 | contig 106212 bp, 89 predicted proteins | sample June2015DPH_17_2_FD_184716 | JGI IMG/M metagenome (GOLD analysis project Ga0208193, IMG submission 184716) | Peatland microbial communities from SPRUCE experiment site at the Marcell Experimental Forest, Minnesota, USA - June2015DPH_17_10... | ecosystem: Environmental > Terrestrial > Soil >...
ACTGTGGGGGCGGAGCCTGTCACTGCGACAGTCTCGGCAGTCGAGGAAAGCGGAGGCGCGGCGGTCGCTGGGCCCAGACGCCCGAGAGGGGCTCCGTAGCCGCCGCCGGATCCAGAACCCTCGCCACCTCCGATGCCGCCGCCAGCGCCTGCGGCCGTTGCCGGCGCCGGCCCGGCCGACGCCGTCTTTTCCGTGTAATCCTGGACCCTCGCCATGGCAACTTCCGTCACCGGCACGCCCTTAGCCTTCGCCATATTCAAGCTCTGCGACGCCAGCGACGTTCCAAAGATTGGCGCCCACGCACCCGCGATATTCCAGCTTCCGTCCTTCAACTGGTTCTTCTCGATCTTCGCCACGCACTTCTGCAAATCCTGCCGCACGCGCGCGTTGGCCTGCGCATTGCCCATATTGCCATCCAGCTCTCCGAGCAATTTCGCCGAGAGAAACGTGTCGATATATGGCCCCAGCTTGCGCTGGATCTGCGTTCCCCTTAGGTTGGTGACCTCCAGACCCTCTGCCGGACTCTGTTCCACATGCTGTAGAACGAATGCCACGGCGCGCTGCAGGTTCTCGCGGTACGCTCCTTTCGATAGCGTGTTACCAGTGTGCAAGAGCGCCTCCGCCGCTACCGCGGTATTCGCGACATCGTTTCCATTCGACTCCAGCCGCTCACCCTGGCGGACATACGAAGTTTCGCCGCCATCCTGCCCCCATCCGCCGTCCTTGCCCTGGACGGAGATGAGCCACTTGATTCCTTTATCCACCGCCGCCGTGACCGGAGTATTAGTCTGTTCCTTTTCCGCGGACAAACCGATTTCGGCGTAGACGCCGATCGCAACAGCGGCTAAACCGGTTAAGAGCACACGCTTCCTATTCGATCCCATGATCGTCTCCTCGCAGACGCCGCGGCCGGCAGCAACTGTTTGGACGCTGCGCGCGCCGTAAAGTGCCCGAATGACTGTCCGAATAAACCAGGACAGTTTGACTTCCAATCACGATGACGCATGCGACGCGCGGAAAGACTGGAGTTATACACTTAGTCGAGCTACACGCCGCCATGTTTTGGTCACAACTGTGGAGGCATTTCACTCTGGGGATTTCGCAAATACAGCGCCAGTCAGTACATAATGGAGTTTTCCTACAACGTTGAAGCCGAAGATCAAAGTCGCGTTCGCTTCGGGAACGGACGACTTGAACGTCCGTCTCATCGAGCGCATGCGAGAGATTTTTCCCGAGCTCCCGCTCTATGTGGTTGCGGAGTTTCAGCCGGCCGGCGCCGATCTGAAATGGATCCGCTACAACGCCAACCGCGGTTTCGAGAACCTGGCGCGCTGCCGTGCCGCGTTCCGTGGAAAATCCATCCGCCTGGCTGGAGTGATGCTGGTTCCCAACGTGCCTTTCCGCGCGATGCGGCTGATGGCGCTATTTCTCGCCCCGTGGAATTTTTTAGCTTTCAATGAGAACCTGAACAACTTCATGCTGCGGCCCCGGTGCCTTCCGGCGATCGCGCAGCACGTCGCCTGGCGCGTCAGAAATTTCGTCAAATGGCATTGGAGCGGCGAGGGCGCCCGCACCCGCCGCGCGAGGACGGAGGATGTTGCGGTTGCCGCGGAGCGAGGCGTCGCCATTTACGCGGGGCGAAATCCTTCCGCGAATCCGAGAGTCGTGATTGCCAGTCCGTATCTGCCGTTTCCACTCTCTCACGGCGGCGCGGTGCGTATGTATAACCTGATGCGGCGCTCGGCGGGCTGGTTCGATCAAGTGCTGGTCAGCTTCACGGAGACTGGCGATCCGCCCGCCGCCGAGTTGCTGGAGACTTGCGTCGAGATAGTGATGGTGCGGCGCAGTGGAACTCACTCGCTGCCAGCCTCGCGTCAGCCGGATATAGTCGAGGAGTTTTCGTCGCCGGATTTCCACGCGGCATTGCAGAGTGCCGCGCGCAAGTGGAAGCCCGCTGTCGCGCAGCTCGAATTCACCCAGATGGCGCAATATGCCGTGGATTGCGCCCCGGCGCCGGTCATACTGGTGGAGCACGATATTACCTACGATCTCTATTCGCAATTGCTCGCGCTCGAAGAAGATTGGGACTTGCGCAGGCAACTGGAGCGATGGCGCCGATTTGAGACGGCCGCGTGGAGAAAGATGACGCGCGTGGTTACGATGTCACGGAAAGATTGCGCGGCCGTTTCCGGAGTGCGCGCGATCGCTCTGCCCAATGGAGTCGATCTGGAGCGGTTCCGTCCGTCGGGTCGCGAGCCGGAGCCGCGGCGGTTGCTATTCATCGGATCGTTCGCGCACTTACCCAACTTGTTGGCGGTCGAGTTCTTTCTCAACCGGGTGTGGCCGCTGCTGCCGGGCGCCACGCTCCACATTATTGCCGGCGCGAGGCATGAATTCTTTCTGGAGCGCTACCGGGACCGCGTGACGCTGCACCTCGATCAACCTGGCGTCGAACTCGAAGGCTTCGTCTCCGATGTGCGGCCCGCGTACGAGCGCGCCGCGGTGGTGGTGGCGCCGCTGATCGCATCGGCCGGAACCAACATCAAAATTCTGGAGGCGATGGCGATGGGTAAGGCGATCGTCAGCACGCCGGCGGGAGTGAACGGCCTCGATCTGGTTGCCGGTGAAGATTTCATATTGACGCCGGGCGCCGCCGAAATGGCTGACGCAATCGAGAAGCTGCTGGCAGAGCCGCAGGAGTGCGAACGCATCGGCGCCGCTGCACGCAGCCGCGTGGAACGGGAATACGGCTGGGACGAGATCGCGCGCCGTCAGGCGGAACTGTATCGCGAGCTTATGGCTTGAGCTTATCGGTTGACCTGTGCGGAAAGCTGGTCGAATCGCATGGCGCGGAAGAACGCTTGTTGTTGGGGCTCGGCGATAAAGCTCATGCGGCCGTCAGAGTCCTCCCAGAAGGCGATTTCCACTGTGACGTCCAGAATTTCCAGCCTGGTAGGGCGGACGCCCTCGTCCGCGCGCGACCCCCTGGTCGCGCTTTCGTCGCCGCTGGAAACCACTCCCTCACGGTCGTGGCTCCGATCGGAGCCGCGCGCTGCCTTCTTTTGCTTAATGTAATGCAGCAAGGGATTGACTCCTCGCCGCGCTGCATCCGGATGCGCCGCCAGGTAGGTGTTGCAATCGAATAGTGGGTGCGGATTGCCCAAACGGCCGCCTGTCTCGATGAAATGCAGGAGCGGGTTCGCGCTGTTCCGCGCTTCCGGGCAGTTGCTCAAGTAGTAGTCCGGATCGAACAAGCGGTGCGGCTTGCGTCCCTCCGCCGCTCCGTGCAGCAGGTAGTGCCGCAACGGATTCATGCGTGCCTGCCGCACGTCGGGATAGCGCTCCAGGTAGAACTCCGCGTCGAAGAGACGCCGGACACGCCACCATTCAATGAGTCGCATGCGCGCGCTCCTTCAACCTGGCGAGTTGCGACGCGCCATCCGGAACCATTGCGAAACGGCGACGGACTTCCGCGCGCGCCGCCCTGACTAACCGGCAATCGAGCGCGCTCTGCCGGAGCAACTCCGCGTAGACCGTGCGCCCGCAGGCCTCCTGGAACTGGGCGCGGCGCGATGCCATCGTGCCGCCGAGGCCTCGCGATACATTGGCGGGCTGGTAGGAACAATCGAGCGCCGGGAAGACCACGCGAAGCAGGGATTGCCCAGCGATCATACTCTGGTCGAAGCAATCCACCACCCCCAGGAACGATGTTTGAAGCATCCGCTTGACTGCCGGCGCCAGATCCTCCGGAACTGTCTCGCGGTCCGCTTCGCCATTCGCCAGCAGGTTTACTTGCGGGTTATCCACCTGTTCCGGGAAGCGCTCCAGAAGGCATCGGAAGAATTCGCCGAAAGCCAGACTGTTGGCCGCATCGCTCAGTGGATCGCCCTCAGACGGCCGCTGGCGGAAGTAGTCATACGTGGACCGCAGGCGGTCGATGGGATCGCGGAGAAAGCACAGGTCGAAGAAGATGTAGCCGGGCGCGGCCGGAACCGGGTAGTGAATCTGATGGCTGGAAAGCGCCTGCACGCGCGGGTGCGCGGCAAGATAGGAGAGAATGCCGGCCTGCTCGATGCGCCCATCGCGGTCGGGCGTATCGAGCCGCGCGAAGCGGTCGCCAAAATTGCGGTCGAGGATATTCTCGATGGTGGTGCCGGCGTTTTTCAGGATGTGATAGTGCAGAATGACGAAGCGCAGCGCGATGTACTCCGGAACGCGATCAATCCTGAAAGATCTCGGCGCGCGTCAGTTCGATGCGAGGATCGCCGGTCGAGATCGTATCGCCTTCGATTTCCTGCAGGCTGTGGCTTGGGAACACGAACATCTGCTTCAGCCGGGGATCGAACACCCAGATGTTCGGAGCGCCCATCGCGGCATATTCCTTTAGCTTCTCGATCAGCCGGCTTACGCGGTCTTCTTCGGAGAGAATTTCGATAGCGATATACGGCGCCTCCGTGATAAAGCGCCCTTCCGGCTTGCGCAGTATTACCGCGACGTCTGGAACGCGGTAGCGAGTTTCAGCGACCTTCGTTGTCACTCCGGGAAGCACTTTGACGCTGGGATATTTCTGCATCAACGCGAAGATGATGTTGCTTTGGACCATCCCATGATCCCACTCTCCCACGTTGCGCTCCACCAAAACGCCGTCCACATACTCCATGTCCGGCGAGTAAGAAGTATTCAGATACTCTTCCAGTGAAACCAGGGTGTCGACTGCCATAGCCTTACCTTACACGTCCAGGTTCTTCACGTCCAGGGCATTCTCTTCGATGAACTTGCGGCGGCTCTCCACGTCCTCGCCCATCAGCGTCGAAAAGATCTCTTCGCTCAACACCGCGTCTTCCAGGCGCACCCGCAGCAAGGTCCGCTTCTCGGGGTTCATGGTGGTTTCCGCGAGCTGCTCCGCATTCATTTCGCCTAACCCCTTGTAGCGCTTCACATCCACGCCGCGCTTGCCTTCGGTTTTGACGTAGTTCAATAGCTCCGTCCAGTTCGGCTGGGTTTGACGCTGCTCGGCCTTTACCACCACGAACGGCGGATCGTTATGCCGCGCGATGATCTTCGCCAGCGCCCGGAATCGCCGGTACTCGGGCTGCGAAAGCAGATTCATTCCCACGCGGCGCTCCGCCTGGGTGGTGTCTTTGTAAACCACGGCATACGCCGAGTGTTCTTCGTCGCGGCGCATCTCCGGATTCAGACCGAGCTTGGTGAGCGACTCGAATACCGGCTTCAGGTTGGCTTCCTCCTGAAACTCGGCCTTGGCGTCCAGCCGCAGCTCGACGTTGCTCACCACTTCCACCACGCGCGGGTCGCGCAGCCGCCGCTCTACCTTGTGGAACATTTGCTCGTATTCATCCAGGTTCAGCAGGAACGTGCGCAGCTCGGCGCCTTCCAGCGTCGACTTGGGGCCGGTCCCATTGCCGGTAGAGTGGATCTCGAGCGTCAGGTTATCCATGGCCCGGCGCGTGATTTCCTTGATGAGCTCCTTATCGTCCTTGATGTACTTTTCGCTCTTGCCCTTCTTGATGCTGTAAAGAGGCGGCTGTGCGATGAACACCCGCTCGCGCAAAATCAGCTCGTGCATGTGCCGGAAGAAGAACGTCAGCAACAGCGTGCGGATATGCGAGCCGTCCACGTCGGCGTCGGTCATGATGATGATCTTGCCGTAGCGGATTTTCGCGGCGTCGAAATCGTCTTTCCCGATGCCCGTGCCGAGCGCTGTGATCATGGCGCGGATTTCTTCGTGGCCCAGCATCTTGTCGTAGCGCGCTTTTTCGACGTTGAGGATCTTGCCCTTCAGCGGCAGAATCGCCTGGAACCGCCGGTCGCGCCCCTGCTTGGCCGTTCCGCCGGCCGATTCGCCCTCCACCAGGAACAATTCGCAGCGCTCGGGATCGCGCTCCTGGCAATCCGCCAGCTTATGCGGCATGCCACCCGATTCCAGCGCGCCTTTGCGGCGCGTAAGATCGCGAGCCTTACGGGCCGCCTCTCGCGCGCGCGATGCTTCGATTGCCTTGGTGACAATCTTGCGGCCCACCGGCGAGTTTTTGTCGAAGTATTCGCCCAGTTTCTCGTTGACGAACTGGGTCATCAGGCCGCTGATATCGCTGTTGAGCTTGCCCTTGGTCTGACCTTCGAATTGCGGCTGGGGAATCTTGACGCTCACCACGGCAGTGAGGCCTTCGCGGACATCGTCGCCGGTCAGATTCTCCTTGACGTCTTTGAACAGTCCGGCCGATTGCCCGAAGGCGTTGACGGTTCGCGTGAGCGCCGAATAGAATCCCTTCAGGTGCGTTCCGCCATCCACGGTGTTGATATTGTTGGCGAAGCTTTGGACAGTTTCCGAGTAGCCGTCGTTATACTGCAATGCGACTTCCATGGACATGGTGCCGCCGCCGTTCGGCATCTCGCGTTCCATCTCGAAATGGATCGGCTTTTCGTGCAGTACCTGCTTGCCGCGGTTGAGGTGCTTGATGAACTCGGCGATGCCGCCGGAGAACATAAACTCATTACTTTTCTCGGGCTCTGCACGTTCATCGAGCAACGTGATTTTCAGGCCTTTGTTCAAAAACGCCAACTGCCGCAGGCGATTTGCCAGCGTGTCGTAGTTGAACACCAGGTCCATCATGATGGTTTGGTCGGGCTTGAAGGTGACGCGCGTGCCAGTCTTGCGGCCGGCCCTGCCCATCTTCGTCAGCGGCCCTTTAGGCGCGCCACAGGCGTATTCCTGCTGCCAGGTATAGCTCGGCCCGCTATTGCCTTCCGGGCGCCAGATTTCCAGCTCCAGGCGCTCTGAGAGCGCATTGACGCAGCTCACTCCCACGCCATGCAGACCGCCGGAAACCTTGTAGCTGTTGTTATCGAATTTGCCGCCGGCGTGCAGTTTGGTCATCACCACCTGCGCAGCCGAGACCCCCTCTTCTTCGTGAATGTCCACGGGAATGCCGCGGCCGTTATCGATCACCGTAACGGAATTATCGTCGTGGATGATTACGTTGACTTCGGTGGCGTATCCAGCCAGAGCTTCATCGACGGAGTTGTCGACAACCTCATACACCAGGTGATGCAGGCCCATTTCGCCGGTGGAACCGATGTACATTGCCGGACGCAGGCGGACGGCCTCCAGCCCTTCCAGCACCTTGATACTCCTGGAATCGTAGTCGTTCTGGCCCTCGTGGCCGGGATTTACTTCATTTGCCATATGTATTTCTTTGCCAACGGTGCGCAGGGCATGGCCCCGCGCTACTGCTTCAGATTCGCATGGGCATTACGATGTAGCGATATTGCCCGGTTATGCCTTCGCCCGCCGGACGCATTTCACCGGCGCTCTTCTGGTCTTTCAACTCAAACGACACATGATCTTGTGGAACCACGCGGAGAAAATCCAGCAGGTACGTGGCATTGAATCCGATTTCCAGCTCGGGCCCGTTATACTCGCTGGGTACGCTCTCTTCACTCTCACCCATCTCTACCGATGAGGAAAAAACGCGAACCTCGCCCTCGGTAAATTGCACGCGGATGGCTCGCGACCGTTCATCGGCGAATTGCGCCACACGCTCGATCGCCGATTTGATTTCGTTCTTTTCCAGCTTGGCCGTAAAAGTATGGTCCTTAGGCAAAACGCGCTCATAGTCGGGGAAATTCCCGGTCAACTTCCTGGTCATCAGCAAGCGGTGGCCAATCTGGAAGAAGAGGTGGTTGTCGTCGCCCGAAAACACCACCTTGGCCTCCGGGGCGGATTCATCGGCCAGCTTGATCAACTCCGCCATGGCTTTCTTCGGAATCAGCGCGCGAAATTGTTGGTCCACCTGGCCGCTATCGGCAGCCGCGGCCCGCACGTAGGCCAGCCGGTGACTGTCGGTCGATACCATCGTTAATCCCTCCGGCTGCATCAACAGCAGAGCGCCGTTCAACGTGAACCTCGATTCCTCCATCGAGATGGCAAATGCGGTCCGCGCGATCATCATCGCCAGAGTTTTCACCGGTATCTCAGCGATAGCATGAGGCATTTGCGGCAACTCCGGATAGCTCTCACGCGACATGCCGGCGATGCGCGTTTTGGACCGGCCGCTGGTGATATTGGCCCAGTGGTTCTCCAGAAATTTCATGTGAACGTCGCCCTCAGGCAACAACCGCATGTATTCGAGCAATTTTCGCGCCGGAACAGTTCCCGCGCCTTCTTTTTTCACCCTGGCGGGACAGGAACACCGGATGCCAAGCTCCAAGTCCGTTGCCGTCAACAGGACCCGGTCTCCGGTGGCCTCAATCAGCACATTCGAGAGAATCGGAATGGTAGTTTTCTTCTCGACAACGCCCTGCGACAGGCTCAATTCGCGCACTAAATCGGACTTGTTTACAGTGAATTCCATGGATCGCGACTCCTACTCTGGTGAGACTACATAGATAGGCACTATAAGAACCGCATTCATCGGGCCTGTGCAAATGTTGAAGACTATCTAAATTATACTAAAAGAAGCTACTTTACGCTACCGCTAGTTGTCAAAAACAGGCGCGGGAAAGTCGCAAAAACCGGCCGGAGAGGGTTTTTGTATAGTTTTCCTGCGGCCTCCAGCCTGGCTGCTGTGGATAAAATCACTAAAGTCATTGTAATGAATCCATTAGACTGTGGAGCAGCCTGTTTAATTCCGGGTCGGTGTGACGCGACTGGTCGATCTTGTTTATGGAATGGATTACGGTGGTGTGGTGCTTGCCGCCGAATGCCCTTCCAATCTCCGGCAAAGAGGCGTCCGTAAGCTCCTTTACCAGGTACATGGCAACCTGACGCGGATACACCACCTTCTTGGTGTTGCTCTTTTCCTTCAGCTGCGCCTGCTTGATTTGAAACCGTTCCGCGACGCCTTTTTGGATGGCGTCGATGGTGACGCGCCGGTCCTGGATGTGTACCAGGTGTTTCAAAACCTGCTGTGCCATGGGCATGTTGATGGGCGTGCCTGTGAGCTCGGAATAAGCGAGCAATTTCACCAGCGCGCCTTCCAACTCGCGGACGTTCGATTTGGTCTTGGACGCCATGAACGTGCGCACGTCGTCGGGCAGTTTGACGCCCTCGGCTTCGGACTTCTTGTCGAGAATCGCCATCTTGGTTTCGAGGTCGGGCGGTTGTATGTCGGCGATCAGGCCCCACTCGAATCGCGACCGCAACCGTTCCACTAATCCCGGGATATCCTTAGGCGGAGAATCGCTCGAAATCACGAGCTGCTTCTGGTGCTCATGCAGATCGTTGAAGGTATGGAAAAATTCCTCCTGCGTGCGCTCTTTATTCCCCAGCGTCTGGATGTCGTCGATCAGCAGTACATCGGCCTCGCGATATCGCTGGTGAAAATGCTGCATGCGCTCCAGGCGGATGCACGAGATCATCTCGTTCATGAACCGCTCGGTGGAGGTGTAGATTACGCGCATGGAGGTGTATTTATCCATCAGCGCCCGCCCGATCGCATGCATCAGATGGGTCTTGCCCATACCCACGCCGCCATAGAGAAAGAGCGGGTTGTAGCTGCGCGAGGGGTTCTGCGCCACCGATTTTGCGGCCGCGTGCGCGAACTGGTTCGATGCGCCGACAACAAAGCTGTCAAACGTGAACTTCGGGTTTAGGGCGCTGATGGGAGCTTCCCACTCGCCTCCTTCCGCGGGAACCAACAGTGGACTGGGGCCCTTGGCGGCGGGGGCTGGCTCCGATTCGTAGCTCACATGCCGCACCGTAAGGCCAAGCTCACGGATCGCGGTACGCACTGGCGTGCCGAATTCCGTTTCCAGCCAGGTGCGGGTTTCCCGATCGGGCGCCGAAACGAAGAGCGTATCGCCATCCATGCCGAGGAACGCCGTACCCCGAAGCCAGTTGTTGTAGTTTTCAGTGGTGATCTTGTTTTGCAAGTGCTGACGGATCTGATCCCAAACATTCATCGTTCTTACACACGCCGACCCATTGTTTTCCACAGTATTTCCACAGCAGTCTATGGGGACACCAAGTGGCGCGTTACGAAGGATCGATTCAAGCGCCGTCCTTAAAACCCGGTAGGCCGCCTGCCCTCCTTAGGTCAACTGAGAATGTAGTCTAGCACAAGGGTGCGAGTTTACCGCAAGAATATAACTGTAGCGTTTTGTTCATCTTATAGTAACATTTGACAGACCAAATGTTTCTGGTGGAAAATGGGTACCTGCCTAGCGCGGGAGTAACTCAGCTGGTAGAGTGCGACCTTGCCAAGGTCGATGTCGCCGGTTCGAATCCGGTCTCCCGCTCCAAATTTCCGTAACATCGCTCATCTGGCCCGTTATTCCCAACGAAATAAACGGTGTTGCGTCTAACTGGCCATTATGACGGTGATCCAAAACGCCCGTTACGCCGTGCGCGTGTTGGCCAGGAACCCGAGCTTCACGGCTGCGGCTGTGCTTTGTCTGGCGCTCGGCATTGGAGCCACCACAGCTATCTTCAGCGTGGTGAATGCGGTAGTTCTCCGGCCGCTGCCCTACGCGCATGTGAGCCGGTTAGTCCGCGTGTTCACGGAATTCCCCACTTTCCCCAATGGCGGTTTGCGCCACTTCTGGGTTTCCCCGCCCGAGTATCTCGACCTGAAGCGCGACGCGAAGTCGTATGAGCAGATGGAAGCCTGGGTGAATGGCGGAGTGAATCTGGCAGGCGTCGCCGAACCGGTCCGCGCGCAGGCTGGCTATGTGACAGGCGGCTTGCTCGAGTTGCTGGGCGTCCAGCCGATGATGGGCCGTCTGCTGACGCCTGCCGATGACGACCCTAAGGCGCCTTTGACCGCCGTGCTTTCCTATGGGCTCTGGCAGCGGGCCTTCGGAGGCGAAACCAGCATTCTGGGCCGCGATATTCGACTCAATGGCCGAGCCTGCACGGTGGTGGGAGTTATGCCGCGCACGTTCGCCTTCAATCCGGGCGAAGTGGATCCGCCGGAGCTTTGGGCCCCAGTCCAAATCGATCCACATGACCGGAACCGCGGCAGCCATTATCTCTCGGTGCTTGCGCGGCTCAAGGATGGCGTCGCCATGGCGCAGGCTCAAGCCGAAATGACGCGTTACGCCGCCCAAATGAGCGCAACCACGGCGCGCGCCAATCATCCGTTCGACCCCAAATTCCACCCCATCGTGTTGGCGGACTTCCAGGACGAAGTGGTCAAAGGCGTGCGGCCGGCGATGCTGGTGCTGCTGGGCGCGGTGGGGTTTGTGCTGCTGATCGCGTGCGTGAACGTGGCCAATCTGCTGCTGGCCCGCGCTGAGGCGCGCCGCCGTGAGATTGCGGTACGCGCGGCGGTGGGCGCGGGATTCGGTCAGCTTCTGCGGCAGTTCATTATCGAAGGCATTCTGCTTTCGGCTGCCGGAGCGGCGTTTGGCATGCTGCTGGCACTGGGGGGATTGCGCCTGTTGGTGGCGACCAACGCCGGCAGCATCCCGCGCGTGGCCGAGGTGAATATCGATTGGCAGGTGCTTGGGTTTACCCTGGCCGTCTCTCTTCTGACCGGCATAGCCTTCGGTTTGGCGCCCATCTTTCATCTCAAGGCGGGCAGCCTGGCGGACACGCTCAAGAATGCCGGGGGCCGAAACACCGCCGCGGGAGGGAGCGCTTTCCGGTCGGCGCTGGTGGCGAGCGAACTGGCGCTGGCGCTGGTCTTGTTGATTGGCGCGGGGCTGATGGTGAAGGCTTTCTGGAAGCTGCAGCAGGTGGACGCGGGAGTCAATCCCGAGCATGTCCTGACGATGCGCCTGGCTTTGCCGTCGTCGGCTTATCCCGATGTGGCAAAGATACGGAGCTTCTGGGGATCGCTGCTTGCGAGAATCGGCGGTCTGCCGGGCGTGGTGAAAGTATCGATGAGCAACGGCTTGCCGCCCAACCGGCCGATCCTCGCCAACGATACGGCCATCGAGGGCTTTGTGCCGGTTCCTAACGGGCCCATGCAGAATGTGGATTACTGGAATATCGTGAGCCCGTCGTATTTCGAAACGGTGAGCGCGCGATTGATGGAAGGCCGCTTCCTGAACGAGAACGACGGGGCGAACGCGCCGCAGGTTGTGGCGATCAACCAGACCATGGCGCGAGTTTTCTGGCCCGGCCAGAGCGCCATTGGCCATCGCCTGCGCACGGGCAACAACAAAGCGCCGTTCCGGACGATAGTGGGCGTGATCGGCGACATCAAGAACGCGGGGATCGACCACCCTACGGGCACGGAGCTTTTCGTCCCCTATTCGCAGTACGAGTTCACATTCAGCGCCGGCTATCTGGCAATCAAAACCCAGGGCGATCCGCTGGCCATGGTGCACGCGGTTCAATCACAGATTCATGCACTCGACGCATCGCTGCCGGTGTCGAGCATCCGGCTGTTGGATGATGTGTTGAACGCGGACCGGTCGCGGCCGCGCTTCCTCACAATGCTGCTCACGCTGTTCTCCGCGCTGTCTCTGGTTCTGGCTGCGCTGGGCATTTACGGCGTCATCTCGTATGCGGTGGCGCAGCGCACCAGCGAGATCGGCATCCGCATGGCGCTGGGCGCGCAGGCTGGCGACGTTCTGCGAATGATCGGCCGGACCGGTCTGCGGCTGGCGGTCGCCGGTACAGCGGGTGGAGCGATTGGCGCTTTCGCGCTGACGCGGTTTCTCTCAGGGCTGCTGTTTGGCGTAAGCTCGATGGACGTGGTCACATTTCTGAGCATGGCGGCGCTGCTGATCGCGGTGACGCTGCTGGCTTGCTATGTGCCGGCGCGGCGCGCGAGCAGGGTGGATCCGCTGATTGCGCTGCGGTATGAGTGAAGTGACAGAGGCCGATGGACAATCGGCCTGAAGCTACCCTAGTATCTACGGTAGATGGGCGCCAGAGATCTTACCGTCAAAGCCGACGCGGCTCAATCTGGAATCGGTCAGGTCCGGCGGGCGACAATAAAAGGACCGCTTCCGATAGAAAGCGTACCGACATACCAGGTGGTCCGGCATGTTATTCGCCCTCCGCGAGAAACGGGAGCTCCCCCTTTGCGAACGAAATTGGACCCTTTGAAGGCGACGCTTGGAAGCCGAGATTCCAAGCCGCAAGATAGACCCCCGCCACGACGGGACACCTATCGTCGCGACGGAAGTCCATCTAGCGGATCTCCAACCTTAGCCTTCCATCTCCTTACTTCGAGCGTGCCGTGGTGCGCCGGGCGATGCAAGCTTAGGCCCTCAGCATCCTAGCGGATAACTGAAACCATGTCAATAGGATACCGTGTGTCTAGATTAGCAGGGAAGCGATGTAAGACTCGTACAAGAACACCGCTTCGACGGGGCTCGGGACCACACCACGAGACGCCAGACAACCAGACGAAAGGAACAAGAAGGAACAAGAGCGTTAAGGAAGTCTTGGCAGACGGCAGCGAGCTCCTCACCATTTCGTGGTCCTGTGAATGATATTGGTCGCCGCTTTGCCTCGCACAGGAAGTTCGACCCACCCATCGTCCAACCCCGAACCAACGTATCACGAGAAGATGATATAGTTGAACGAAGAGGAGAACGCGATGAGCGCAAATAAGGGATCGAAGGATTTGCTCATGATAGGAATCGCGCTTGTAGCCCTGTGTCTGCTCGGAACGATCGGGAAATAGGCCAATCTTAGCAGCCGGGTCCATACAGCCCGTCTTCGACGGGAGGGGCCGATTCACAATCGGCCGCAGGTTACCAACCTGCCCCACAAATCATCGCGCACTACTAAGGTCCAAATGAAGTTGCAGCCTGTCAGTCGTAGTTAGTGTGGGACAAGTTTTATCCGGCTACGCGCTCAAGGCACTCGGCGCCGCAGATGGCTTCGAGGGCCGTCTTGAATTCCCGGTCGGGGCGCACCTTGGTGGATACATCCAGCAGCACCGAAAAGTCTCTGGGAGCTTCCAGGCGTAGGCGCACCTGAGTGTCGCCCGGCTTGCGGCGGAACAGCTCTTCCAGTGCTTGCGCTTTATCGGCGACGCCGTTGCGGCCCAGCCACACACGGATGGAAATCACGCTGGGCAAATCGATGCGCGCGTTGTCGAGCGGGATGATGTCCTGCACAGAAATCTTGGTGGAGGCGCTCTCTTCGGGCAGCGCCAGGCCGCGCACCAGCACGGCTTGATCCTCCATTACTTGCGGCGCCAGGCGCTCATAACTGGTGGCGAAGACCAGCGCTTCCACCGAGCCGGTGAGATCCTCGAGTGTCATGGAAGCCCACGGCTTCCCGTCCTTGTTGCGCTTGCGCGCGATGCCGGTGAGGACGCCGCAAATGGCCACTTCCGCGCCCTTGTTGAGGCCCTCCAGATTCTGGCTATCGTGCGTGGCTAACTCGGCGATCTTGTCCGTGTAGCGGTCCAGCGGATGACCAGTCACCCAGAAGCCGAGCAGCTCCTTTTCGCCGGCTAGCTTATCCTTTTCGGTCCAGTCGGGCACGTCGGGCAGGGGCTTGGCGTGGGTTTCGGTATTGCCGAAGATCTCGCCGAAGAGGCCGCCCTGGCCGCTTTCGCGGTCGCGCCAGACGCGCTGTCCGGATTCCATCGCGCCTTCCACCGCGGCCATTTTTTGCGCCCGCGTGCCTTCCAGAGAATCCATGGCGCCGGCCTTGATGAGGCTCTCGATCATCCGGCGGTTGACGGCGCTCATGTCCACCTTCTCGCAAAATTGATAGATGGAAGTGAACGCGCCGTCCTCCTGGCGCGCGCGGGCGATGGCTTCCACTGCGCTCTGCCCGAGGTTCTTAACCGCGCCCAGGCCGAAGCGGATCTGGTTGTCGCCGTCCGGAGTGAAGTTGAACTCGCTGTGGTTCACGTCGGGCGGCAGAATGGTGATGCCCATTTCGCGGCATTCGTTGATGTACTTGACTACCTTGGCCGTTGTGCCGGTTTCCGAAGTGAGCAGCGCGGCCATGAAATCGATGGGATAGTGCGCCTTCAGGTAGGCCGTGACGAACGCCAGGTACGCGTAAGCAGCGGAGTGAGACTTGTTGAAGCCGTAGCCGGCGAACTGCTCCATCAGATCGAATATCTTCTCGATTTTCTTGGGCGAATGGCCGCGCTCCACGGCGCCTTTGATGAAGCGCTCGCGCTGCGCGGCCATCTCTTCCACCTTCTTCTTGCCCATGGCGCGGCGCAGCAGATCGGCATCGCCCAGCGAATAGCCGGCGATGCGATTGGAGATCTGCATCACCTGCTCTTGATAGACGATGACGCCGTAGGTCTCTTCGAGCAGCTCCTTCAACTCCGGAAGATCGTACTGGACGGCGCGGCGGCCCCACTTGCGCTCGATGAAATCGTCCACCATGCCGCCTTGTATGGGGCCTGGGCGATAGAGGGCGTTGAGCGCGGTTAGATCTTCGAGGCGGCTGGGCCGGTAACGGCGCAGAATGTCGCGCATGCCGCCGGATTCGAACTGGAACACGCCGCTGGTGATGCCTTTGCAGAAGACATCGTAGGTTGCGTGATCGTCCAGCGGCAAATCCTCAGGCACGATCTGGACGCCGTGACGCTTCTCGATGAGGCGCACCGCGTCCTGGATGAGCGTGAGCGTAGTGAGCCCGAGAAAATCCATCTTCAGGAGCTGCAGCTTATCGAGGCCGTTCATATCGAACTGCGTCACAATTTCGTCGCGGTTCGTCTTGTAGAGCGGCACCAGGTCTCTGAGAGGCTGCGGCGAAATAACTACGCCGGCGGCGTGAACCGAGCAATTGCGCGCGAGGCCTTCGAGGCGCAACGCGACCTTTAATACGTCGTCGGCGCGCGGGTCTTTCTTGGCCGCCTCCGCGAAGCCGGGCTCGGCCTTCATGGCGTCTTCGAGCGAGATGTTGAGTTCATTGGGCACCATTTTGGTGAGGCGCTCCACGTCGGCGAAGGGCATTTCGAGCACGCGGCCGACGTCTTTGATGGCCGAGCGCGCTTGCAGGGTGTTGAAGGTGATGATCTGCGCCACCTGCTCGCGGCCGTATTTCTGAGTGACGTATTGGATGACTTCGCCGCGGCGGTTCATGCAGAAATCGATATCGATATCGGGCATGCTGACGCGCTCCGGGTTGAGGAAGCGCTCAAATAGCAGGCCATACTGCAGCGGGTCGATATCGGTGATGGCCATGGCATAGCCGACCAGGCTGCCGGCGGCCGACCCACGGCCGGGTCCCACGGGAATGCCGATGGATTTCGCGTAGTAGATGAAGTCCCAAACGATGAGGAAGTAGCCGGAGAACTTCATGGTCTGGATCATCTTGATTTCGCGTTCCAGACGCTCGATGTATTCCGGGATGTCATGTTTCAGCAAGCCCTTGGCGCGCATAGCCTCGAGGCGCGGGCGGCGTTTTTCGAAACCCTCTCGGGCGATGTATTCGAAGTAGGTGTCGATGGTGTGGGTGGGAGGAACGTCGAAGCGCGGGAATGGCTCGGCGACCTTTTGCAGGCTGACGTGGCAGCGCTGGGCGATATCCCAGGTGCGGTCGACGGCATCTTCGAGCTCGCCGAAGAGCTCCATCATTTCGTCGCGCGACTTCAGATAGAAGTCGGACGTGCTCCAGCGCATCCGGTTCGGGTCGCTCATGGTCTTGCCCGTCTGGATGCACATGAGAATCTCGTGCGCGCGCGCATCGTCTTTGCGGAGATAGTGAGAGTCGTTAGTGGCGACGAGCGGGAGTCCGGTTTCCTGCGAGAGACGATTCAGCTCGGGAGTGAGCTTCTTATCCTGGTCTAAGTGATGGTCTTGAACCTCGAGGAAGAAGTTATTACGGCCGAGTATGTCGGAGTAAGTGTGCGCGAGGCGGCGTGCGTCTTCGTACTTATCGGATAGGATGGTCTCGGCGATGTGGCCGCGGAGGCAGGCGGAGAGACCGATGAGTCCTTTGGAATGCTGCGCGAGAAGGTCGAGATCGATGCGCGGCTTGTAATAAAAACCTTCGAGGTAAGCTGTGGAGACGAGCTTGGTGAGATTGCGGTAGCCTTCCTGATTCTCGCAGAGCAGAACAAGGTGGTTGTAGCGGTCCTGATCGGACCGGGTTTTGTGGCCCTGTTGGGAAACGTACACCTCGCAGCCGATCACGGGATGGACGCCGTTGGCTTTGGCGGCGTTATAGAACTCGACGGCGCCGAAGAGGTTGCCGTGATCGGTCATGGCCACCGCCGGCATTTTTTGCTCGGAGACGAGCTTCATCAACTCGCCGATATCGCAGGCGCCATCGAGCAGGGAATAGTCGGTATGGCAATGCAGGTGGACGAAGGACATGGTTCAGCGGCTCCTCGGACCGGATACACTCCGGGCGGTGCGGGGAGGGTGGGTGTTCCTATTGTACTGCGGGTGAGGGGGATTTATGGGAGGCGATTCGGATTCGACGCAGAGACGCAGAGGCGCGGAGTTAAGCGCAGAGAAGAAAACCTTCATTCTTCTGTTTGGTGTTTTCTCTGCGTTGCCTCTGCGCCTCAGCGTCTCAGCGTCGAGATCGAGCTATCTACTCCAGTCCCGCTTCCCGCAGAAACTTCGCCGATTCCTCCGGCGGCGTGGGGTTAATAAAAAAATCCGTTCCCCACTCGAAGCCCGCCGGTTTGGTCAGCGCGGGAACAATCGTCACCCGCCAGTGATAGTATTCGAGCGGGGCTTCCTGCACCGGCGCCGTATGCACAATCAGGTTATACGCCGGCCGCTCCAAAACCTTTTCCAGCTTCTTCACCGTCGAGCGCAGAATCCACGCCAGGTTCTGCAGCGTGGGCGCGTCGGCGTCTTCGAAATGCGAGCCGTGCCCCTTGGGCAGCATCCAGGTCTCGAACGGAAACCGCGGCGCATACGGCTGAATCACCATGAAGCGATCCGTCTCCGTCACCAGCCTCGCCCCCGCCGCGCTCTCCTGGCGGATGATGTCGCAGAAGATGCAGCGTTCCTTCTGCTCGAAGTAGCGTTGCGCCCCATCCACCTCCTCTTTCACGCTGCTCGGCACCACGGGCAGCGCGATGAGCTGCGAATGCGGATGCTCCAGCGATGCGCCCGCCGCCGCCCCGTGGTTCCGGAAGAGCACGATGTGGCGGAAGCGCCGGTCTTTCTTCAGATCGTTCACGCGCTCCTTGAAGGCCCACAACACCTCCTCGATCTGCCGCTCCGGCATCTCGCCCAGCGTGGCCGCGTGGTCCGGCGTCTCGATAATCACTTCGTGCGCGCCAATGCCGTTCATCTTGTCGTACATGCCGTCGCCCTGGCGGTTCAGCTCGCCTTCGATTCCCAGCGCGGGAAACTTGTTGGGGACCACGCGCACGCGCCACCCGGGCTCGTCGCGACCGCCGCTGTTGCGGTAGGCGAGTATTTCCGGCGGCGTCTTCGCCTCGTTGCCGTAGTCGAACGGGCAGGCGGCGGGCTTCGAGAACGTGACCGGCTGGCGGATGAAATCGCTGGGGCGCTTGGCGCGGCCGGTCGCAATGATGACCCATCGCCCCGTGACTGGGTCTTTACGCAATTCGGGCAAGTCACGATTATAGCGTGCAGGAACAGTCTAACCGCGCCCAAATGCGTCGCGGATCCACTCGATCCGTGGCGCCCGTTCGAGAACCACGCTCACCACATCGAACCGCATGCACTCCGGCGGCGTTCCCGCGCGCCGCGCAAAATCCCGAGCTGCCAATTGCAGCCGTTGTTGCTTTTCGGGATCCACGGCCCGGCTGGGCTCGCCAAATTCGTCCGTTTGCCGGGTCTTCACTTCCACGAACACCAGGGCCGTGCCGTGCCATGCCACAATGTCGATTTCCCCCGACCCCGACCGTGTGCGGTAGTTGCGCGCGATCACCGTACATCCGTGCCGCGTCAGGTAACGGTGGGCCAAATCCTCGCCCAAACGGCCATGGTCGTGTTGCAGGGAGCGGCGCCTTAAAGCGTCCGCGGCACGGTAGAGCAATCCCATCACCTGGAATTAGTGGGATGGCCTCGGCGGAACTCTCTCTTTTTTTGGGGGAGGGGTATTGGGAATGCAGGTGTGAAAACGGGAGGCTGAGTTGCGTGGCAGGAGGCCATCGCAACTCGTTCAGAGAAAAGCTACTTAGTTGGCCTAATGTGCGTTGCGGCGCACGCGGGACAGCACCGGAGGGACGCAGAGCAGCAATCCGAGACCCGCCATCAATACCCAGGTTGACGGCTCTGGATTGACCATCGGCGTATTCAGCCCGACAAATTCCTGGTTGCCGGCGGATTGCGCGGTGGGGGTGTAGATGACCAGATTCTGTTCATCCGAGGTTGTCTGAGCAGTTGGAGTCGCGGCTGTAACCAGGTTGTAGGCATTTACCTGGTTGGCAGTCGCGGCGGCATCCAGGGGGTTATCCTTTATGCCTACATCCACGCCGGCCGGCAGCATCAGATTCCAGATGGCGTACTGAAAATCCGCGATCGTTTGCGCGTTGCCGCCAGCTGTGGCCGTATTCAACTCTGTCATCAGTACAGCGGCCACGTCATATGCCTGGACCTCGGTGAGGGTGTGCCCCGAGATGGTCGCATAGCCGCTGCTGAACTCTACACCGGACAATGAGGCGTTCGTCTCTACGGAGAAGTCGAGGGCGCCCGAAGGGACAACAGTTCCAGCCGAGATAAAGTCGCAAACCAGTTCTGCGACGTAAGTACCGCCAATGGTAGCGCCCACCTCCCCGTCGTAGGTATTGTTCTGCGAGTTGGTGGTGCCGTTCCCTTGCGTCGCGGGCAGTGTTATGAAATCAACGACCACAATCGAATTCGCGAACGCCACTGAACCGGCGGCCGATACCATCATTATTGCCAGGATAAATTTCTTCACTTGTTGTTTGTCCTTCTCTGCTTCCTGAGTCAGACTAGCAACGAGCTAAATAATGAGCAATGATACCTATCCGCCTACCAGTTCTATTTTCGTCCCAGTACTCTTCGCTTGAAATGCTCCTAATCTTCGCCCTTTATTCGCTAAGTGCTTCAAATTCAAACTCCATCGCCTTCCCGCGGACCAAATAGCATAGATAGTACTCCCAAAAGCGCCGGTAGCGGGGAAAGTGGTTCACCAGGAATTCAAATCCCAACCACCGCCAAAACGCCAGCAACTTGACGCGCACCGAAACTTCCCGGAAGCGGGCTTTGGTATAGTAGCCGAAGCCCCCGTGGTTCTCGCCGAAGTAGCGGAAACTAAAGCTATTTAGGTGGCTTTTGTGGGTCGGGTCGCAAAACGAGCTGAAGTCCGTATAATGCGGCGTTTCGATCCGCACCGTCCCCCCGGTCCTCACCAACCGGTGAAATTCCTCCATGGCGCGGATTACGTCGCTCAAATGCTCGATCACGTGGATCGCCGTCACCCGGTCGAACGATCCATCCGCAAATGGGTAAGGGAAGCGATCCAAATCGGCCAGGACGTCGGCCCTGCTGGCGGGATTGCGGTCGAGTCCGATAGAACCGGGCTGCTTCCGTATCCCGCAACCGACGTCGAGTATCCTCATCCGCCAGCCCTGGCGATGCATTCCTCCAGCATCTGCACCGCAAAATCGCACTGATCGCGACTCACCACCAGCGGCGGACACAGGCGGATGGTCGAATCGCCTGCGCCCAACACCAGCAGCCCTTGGTGGAATGCGCGATCCACGATGGCGTCGCGCAACCGTGGCGCCGGCTCCCGCGCCGCCTTGTCCACCACAAATTCGACTCCGATCATCAATCCCAACCCCCGCACATCGCCCACGCATGCAAACCGCGCCGGCCAATCGCGGATGCGGTCCATCAAATAGGCTCCCATGCGCGCGGCGTTTTCCACCAACTCCTCTTCCAGCAGCGCTATGGTCGCCAGAGCCGCCGCGCACGCCACCGGATTGCCGCCGAACGTCGAAGCGTGCGCGCCCGGAGGCCAGGTCATCAACTCCCGCCGCGCCACCGTGGCCCCTAGCGGCATACCGCTGGCAATTCCCTTGGCCACCGCCATAATATCGGGCACGGCGCCGAAGTGCTCGGCCGCAAACATCTTGCCGGTGCGCCCCATGCCGCTCTGCACCTCGTCGAAAATCAGAAGAATACCATGCTGTTTGGCCACCCGCGCCAGCTCGTCGAAGAACTTCTGCGGCGGCACGATGTACCCGCCCTCGCCCTGCACCGGTTCGAGCGCGATGGCCGCCGTCTCACCGGGCGGCGAGACAGTCCGCAGCAGCGTGTCTTCGATGAATTTCACGCACTCCACCGCGCACGTATCCGGCTGTTTGCCGAACGGGCAGCGATAGCAATTAGGATACGGCGCATGCGCCACGCCCGGAATCAGCGGACCGAATCCCGCGCGCTGCACCGTCTTTCGCGCCGTCAGCGAAAGCGCGCCCATGGTGCGCCCGTGGAAGCTGCCATAGAACGCGATAATCTTGTCGCGCCCGGTGGCATAGCGCGCCAGCTTGATGGCGCCTTCCATGGCTTCCGCCCCCGAATTGCCAAACGAAACTCGCCGCTCGACGCCGCCCGGCGCAAGGGCCGCCAGCTTCTCGGCCAGCGACACCATCCCCTCGTAGTAGAAATCGGTGCAAGACATATGGATCAGCCGCGCAGCCTGCCGCTGTATGGCTTCCACCACGCGCGGATGGCAATGTCCGGTGGCCACCACCGCGATGCCGGCATTGAAATCGAGGAAACGGTTGCCGTCCACGTCTTCGATGATGCAGCCTTCGCCGCGCTCGACCGCCAGCGGATAACCCCGCGTGTAGGATGGCGACACTACGCGCGCATCGCGCTCCATCAGCGCCTGCGCGCGCGGACCGGGCAGAGGCCCCAGCAGATGCGGTAGATCCAAACGGACTACGTCCAAAGTCTGGCTCATATGGAACTCTCCCAACGAAGATTTAGTTGAAATTCTGAGGGCTGCGATTTGGTTGGGCGGGAAAGAATTAATCCGCGCCGAATAATCCGGGACGCGAAATGGAGGGCGTGATCCCCGTACTGATCCCCATAGCTATATCTTACGCTACCGATCCTAATGGTGGGGCATGCTTCAGCTTGCCACCGGCCGGAAGGCCGGGGTTCTTCGATCTTGTCAGGCGGCGGCCAGTTATCGGACCACTACACGGAGGCCAAGGTGCTCGGCGAACGGATCAAAGTCCTTGTCGCTGTGAAGCAAATCATACCCGCTCTCGATGCATCGGGTAGCAATCACGGTATCGAGGGTCTTGCGAACGGTCACGCCGAGACGGCGCAGCACCCGGAAATTCTTCGCCGCTTGAATCGCGATTTCCAGTCCGCCCAACTCTACGACGGTCAACGAAGTCAGCATCTTCCTGGCCTGGTTGAACTCTCGTTCCTCTGCAAAGCCTTGAAGAACTTCCGTTAGAATTAAGTCGCCGATTGCCAGCGGTTCACGGCCAAGTAGACCATCGAGTCTCCCGGTCTGCTTCGTGATGGTTCCGTTGAAGTAATCGATCCACACGCTCGAATCGACAAGGATCAACGGTCACGCCTCATCGCGTTGAGATCGCCCTTCCAATCCAGCTTGCCGCGGAACCGGCGGATCTCGGCCTGCCTGCTCAGGCTTAGCAGGGTCCGCAGGGCTTGGTCGACGGCTTCGCGCTTGGTCTTTAGACCCGTAGCGCGAAGGGTGTCCCGCATCAGCGTATCGTCGATCACGATGTTCGTCCGCATGTGTACCTTCTCACTTAATTGTACACATCGGACACGGCGCTCTACATTGAAGAAAGAACCCGGCGGCGAGACCACCGGCGTTACCCCGCGCCAAACACCCGCGCGAAGATCTTATCCACGTTCCGTAACTGCCGCTCGAGCGAAAACGCCTGCGCGATCTGCGCCGGCGTCAGCACGGCGCGGACTGCGGGGTCGGCTTCCACCGCCGCGCGAAAGTCCCCCTCTTCCTCCCACGCCCGCATGGCGTGATTCTGCACCACCCGGTAAGCCTCTTCGCGCAGCATTCCCGCCGCCGCCAGGTCCAGCAGCAGCTGTCCCGAAAACACCAGCCCGCGCGTCAGTTCCAGGTTGCGCCGCATGCGCTCCGGATACACCATCAGCTTGTCTACCAGTCCCGTCGTCTTATCCAGCAGATAATCCGTCAGGATCGTCGAATCCGGCAGGATGACGCGCTCCACCGACGAGTGCGAGATATCGCGCTCGTGCCACAGCGCCACGTCCTCAAACGCCGCCTGGACGTTCGCCCGCACCACCCGCGCGAGGCCGCAAATCTGCTCGCACGTCACCGGATTGCGCTTGTGCGGCATGGCCGAACTGCCCTTCTGCCCCTTGGAGAAATACTCTTCGGCCTCGCGGACCTCAGTGCGCTGCAGATGGCGCACTTCGAGCGCAATCTTTTCGCACAGCGCCGTCGCCAATGCCAGCGCCGCCACGAACGCCGCATGCCGGTCTCTTTGAATCACCTGCGACGCCACCGCCGCCGGCTTGAGATTCAACCGCGCGCAGATCAACTCTTCCGCTTCCGGCCCGATATGCCCGAACGTGCCCACCGCGCCCGACGTTTTGCCCACCCGCAGATCTTCCGCCGCCGCGCTCAACCGCGCCAGGTTCCGCCCCGCCTCTTCGTGCCAGATGGCCAGCTTCAGCCCGAATGTGATGGGCTCGGCATGCACGCCGTGGGTGCGCCCGATTTGCACCGTGTGTTGAAACTCGCGCGCGCGCCGCCGCAACACCGCGCGCAGGTCGCTCAGCCCCCGCAGCAGAATTGCCGACGCCTGCTGCAGCATCAGCGCCTGCGCCGTATCCACCACATCGTTCGAGGTCAGTCCATAGTGCAGCCAGCGCGAAGCCTCCGCGTGTCCCGCCTTCGCCAGGGTTTCGGAAACCGCCGTGGTGAAAGCGATCACGTCGTGCTTCACTTCCCGCTCGATCTCGTGGATGCGCGCCACGTCGAAGCCCGCGTGCGCCCGCAGCACCGGCGCCGCGTCCGACGGCACGACGCCCAATTCGGCCAGCGCCTCCGACGCCGCCAGCTCCACCTCGAGCCATTGGTGAAACCTGTTCTGGTCGCTCCAGATGCGGCCCATTTCGGGTCGTGTGTAACGGGGAATCATAGGGGTAGGAAGACTTGACGCAGAGACGCTGAGACGCGGAGGCCACGCAGAGAAAACTTATAGACAATTTCTTCTCTGCGCTTATCTCCGCGCCTCAGCGTCTCTGCGTCGAAGGTTCTAGTCCGTCTTTCTAAAATTGATAAACCTCCGAAGGCGCGCCCTGCTCCGCGATCGCGAGGCGCGCCGGATGTCCGCGCGCTTCGAGCGTCTGCATGGCGATGAGCCGCACAATTTCCGGATGATTGTTGTGCTCGCTCAAATGCCCCAGCACCAGGTTTGCCGTGCAGGAATCGAGATCCTGCGCGATAAAGTCCGACATCACCAGGTTCGAGAGATGTCCCACGCGGCTCATCACGCGCTGCTTCACGGACCAGGGGTAGGGACCCACTTTCAGCATGTCCAGGTCGTGGTTCGCTTCGAGCATCAGCAAATCCGTGCGCCGCAGATGGAACTTGATCGATTCCGGAATATATCCCAAATCGGTCGCGATGCCGATGCGCACGCCTTCCGCCTGGAAGCAAAACCCCACCGGATCTTCCGCGTCGTGCGGCACGCTGAAGCTCTGCACCTCGATATCGCCGATGCAAAAACTCGCCCCGGCCTGAAACGCTTCGATGCGCGGACTGAGTTCGCCCCAGTCGATTCTCGGCGCCGTCAACCGCGTCAGATAAATGGCGGCGCGGATATCTTTGTTGCGCGCCATCACGGGCAATCCGCCAACATGATCGGAGTGCTCGTGCGTAATCACGATCGCGTCGATCTTGCCGAGGCTCTCGCCGATGGAGGCCAGCCGCTTACCGGTCTCGCGCATACTAAGCCCGGCATCGACCAGAATCCGCGTTTTCCCGGTAGCCAGCAGCGCCGCATTCCCGGAACTGCCGCTGGCCAGCACGCAAAACTTGACGATAGCCCCCTCCCTGACCCTATCAGAATACACCCAATGGCCATAAAACAGAATAGGCATGGAATGTATTGGCGGAAATCGTGGGGGGAGGCAACCTTTCGACGCAGAGACGCTGAGTCGCAGAGATAACCGCAGAGAAGAAACCCTTCATTCTCTTTAAGTCTTCTCTGCGCGGCCTCTGCGTCTCAGCGTCTCTGCGTCGAAATCTTTGCCTCGGCCGATCACCCCATCCCCACAGGAACGAAATGTTAGCCTACCCCTATGCCCGATGTCGTCCGCACGCGCCTCTCCGGCCTGGACCTGATCCGCAATCCTCTTCTCAATAAGGGAACCGCGTTCACCGACGCCGAGCGTACCGCGTTCGCCCTGCATGGCCTGCTTCCGCCGCATATCGGCACGCTCGATGAGCAGGTGGCCCGCCGCCTCAAAGCCCTGCGCTCGCAGCCGGCCGCCTTTCAGCAATACTCCTTCCTGCGCGACCTTCAGGATTCCAACGAAACCTTGTTCTATGCCCTCCTGACCCGTAACATCGAAGAGATCATGCCGCTGGTCTATACGCCCACCGTGGGCGAGGGCTGTCAGCGTTTCAGCGAGATCTGGCGCAAGCCGCGCGGCCTGTTCCTCAGCTATCCGAACCGGCATCGCATCCGCGAAATCCTGGCGCATCCGCGCTACGACCAGGTCCGCGTCATCGTGGTCAGCGATGGCGAGCGCATCCTCGGTCTGGGCGATCAGGGCGCCGGCGGCATGGGCATCCCTATCGGCAAGCTGGCGCTATACACCGCGTGCGGCGGCATCCGTCCCGAATCCACGCTGCCGGTGCTGCTCGATGTTGGCACGGACAACGCCGAGCGGCGCGCCGACCCTATCTATATCGGTTGGAACCACGAGCGCGTGCGCGGCGCCGGGTACGACGATTTCGTCGAGACCTTTGTGGAAGCCGTGTGCGAGCGCTGGCCCTTCGTTCTTCTGCAATGGGAAGACTTCGCCGGCAGCAATGCAGGTCCCCTTCTGGAACGCTATCGCGACCGCCTCTGCACCTTCAACGACGATATTCAGGGCACCGCCGCGGTGGCCGCCGGAACGCTGCTGGCGGCCATTTCCGTAACCGGCGTGCCGCTTTCCGGACAACGCATCGCGCTGCTGGGAGCCGGGTCGGCCGGCAGCGGCATCGCATCGCTGCTGATTGCCGCCATGGTGGAAGCCGGGTTAAGCGAGAACGGCGCGCGCAGCCGCTTCTACGCCGTAGAGCGCAACGGACTGCTGCTCGAAGATACGCCCGATCTAAGCGATTCGCAGCGCCGGCTCGCGTTGCCGCGCGCGGCCGTGGCCGGGTGGAAACTGCGCAACCCGAACGTCATCGGCATGCTCGACGTCATCGAAAACGCCAAGCCCACCGCGCTGATCGGCGTCACCGGCCAGCACGGCGTTTTCACCGAAGAGATGGTCCGCGCCATGGCGCAAGCGGCCGATCGTCCCATGATTTTTCCGCTCTCGAACCCCACCTCGCGCAGCGAAGGCGACCCGGCCGATATCATGCGCTGGACCGGCGGCCGCGCGTTGATCGGCACGGGCAGCCCCTTCCCGCCGGTGGAGCGCAACGGAAAGCTGGTCCCCGTGGACCAATGCAATAACTCTTATATTTTTCCCGGCGTCGGCCTGGGAGTGCTGGCCGTACACGCGCGGCGCGTAACGGATGCCATGTTCATGGCCGCCGCCAAAGCCCTGGCGGAGTTGTCCCCCGTGCGTCACGACCGCGAAGCCCGCTTGCTGCCGGCGCTGACGAATATCCGCGCGGTTTCCGTCGCTGTGGCAACGGCCGTGGCGAAGCAGGCCCGTAAGGAGGGGTTGGGCGAAGAGTGCGACGAAGATACGCTGGGCGCGCGCATCAACGCCCATGTCTGGGAGCCGGTCTATCGGCCCTACGAGCTGCTTACGGAACCGTTTGTTGGCAGCCCCCCGGGCGATAAATAAAGCATAATTCTTATCCGCGTTCATCGGCGTTTATCGGCGGCCAATACCTCTTTTCGTTTTCGGTCTCTGTCCCCTCGTGTGAATGATGCCCGCATCACAAAACAAAGCATTATGAATATGTCTTATCGAAACCTTATACTGGGTTGTCCGTTGGCTACCTCCCAGAGCCGGACCCCTTGGACGTCGCGTCGCCCCGTTCGTGAGAAGGGGGGGATGCCATCCAAATTTGAGAGGTTGGCATGAGTCGTGAGGGCCACGGCTTTATTGAATGTAAGTGGTCACGGCTTTACTGGTTGCGCCAGCCACGGATATGGTTACCTGCTGCGCGCCGGAACCCAAACCCGTTGGAATCACCGCATTCACCTGATAGAGACCCACCGAACCGGGCGTGAGTCCGGAGAACGGAACGGATGCGGACTGTCCGCCGATGGTCGCCGTCGTGGTCGACGCCGTGATACTCACGGGGTTGGCCGGCGACGGTTGTCCACTGTTGACAACCGGTGTCACCGCGCCCAAACCGGTGCAGTAAATAACCACTACCTCGCCAGCTGCGGCGGGAGAAGCGGCCGTTACCAGCGCGCCCGTCAGTCCATGCACCACCACGCCGATCGTGGCGCCACCCGATGGCGCAGCGAAAATCTGCGGGGCGGCATCCGCCGCTACGAAGCTTAACGGGTTGCTGTCCACTCCTGCCACGGCGGAGAGAATCTGCGCTGCGTCGCCGGCCGCCAGCGTGAAAGGAAGTTGAAAGCTGAGTTGTCCGGAAGAAGTATAGAACAGCGGCGCCGCCGTGGTGGTGGTTGTGCCGGAAACCGTCTGACTCACCATCACGGTGGTGTGCCCGATATCCGAGGGCAACGGCAACATGGTGGCGCTGGCCGGGTCTCCACCCAGGTCGGTTCCAAACAACGTAACGATGCCGCCGGGCGCCACGGCCGGCGCAAAGGCCGCCGCGTCCACCAGACCTCCAGGCGCCAGCGCGGGCGTTCCAAACATCACCCAATAGGGAATCCGCACCGACGTGGCGCCGCTTTGGCTGACCACGTTGACAAAGCCCTCAAAGACGCCGGTTACCACCGCGGAAGTGGTCACGTTCAACTCCAGAGTAACGGTCTGTCCGGGCCCGGAGGCGACCGAATTCGCGTTCGTGGTCACATGTACGTTGGGATCGGAGACCAGCGGATTGACCGAAACTTTGAAAGTCTCCGCCTGCGAGCCGACGCCCTTCAGCGTCACCGGCAAACTCTGGTTGAAGTTGCCGGTTGTGTTGACGAGTCCGAAACTCAGCGACACCGGATTGGCCGTCAGCGTAGCGTTCAACGCGGCTGCCAGATTCAGACGGCCGGCGCCGGTCTGCATCACTCCGGCCGGTGCGCCGTCCAGGGTAGAGGTGACGGGAGTTGCGGTATTGACCAGAGCGCTCTTGATGTCGGAAGCCGTCAGCGAGGGACGCTGCTGCTTCAGGATCGCCGCGCCAGCGGCAACCTGCGGCGTGGCGAAGCTGGTACCGCTGCCATAATCGAAATGGGAGGCGCTATAGTCCGTTGTAGCCGCGGAGTTCAGTGATTGCGTGGCTGCATAGATATCGCCGGGAGCGAGCACGTCCGGCTTGATCGAATAGTCGGTATTCGGCCCGCGGCTGCTGTAACTGGAGACCTGGTCGGCGAGTTGGGGTACGAAGCCCTCGGTCGGACTCAACGTAATCTTTACCGCACCGGGATTGGCGGCCAGAAAAGCGATGAGATTAGCGCCATTGACGGCGGTAATAGCGGCCGAAGGAATCGAGGCGCCCGGCGTGGAGATGCCGAACGAATCGAGCGGCTCGCTCACGTTGTCGTAGACTACCACTCCGATTGCGCCAGCCGCCGCGGCATTGGCGATTTTCACGGTAAAGGCGCAGATCCCTCGCAGGACCAGAACAATCTCGCCGGACAGGCTTCCGGCGGGAAGCGGATTACAGACAAGGCGCGAAGAGTCCAGGTTGACCACATCCGAGATTATTGCCGGACCCGTGACGGAAGTCTGGGCCGGAGCGCTGCCAGGAAGGAAACCAATGGTTTGCAAATTAGCTGGCGCAACCGGCGCGACGACCGTCAGCGGATAGCCCATCGTGTGAGCGTTGGTGCTGGCGCCCACGCTGATAGCGTCCGGCTCGATAGCGGGCGTCCAGATGGTGGCGTCGCCGAAGCGGTTGCATTCGCTGCTTGAACCTCCCGGGCCGCAATTCCCGGCGCAGATGGCCACCACCACGCCGGCGGTGACGGCGTTGTGAATCGGTGTATACAGCAGCTGGCTGGCCGGCTGTTCGCCCAACGTCGTGGCGATGCTGCCTCCGCTGAAATTGATCACGTCCATGCCGTCGGCGACGGCGGCGTCCATGGCGGTCAGCACCCAGTTGCTGTTGGAATAGTGGTTGGTCGCGTCAAATACTTTGTAATTGCCGAGAAATACTCCCGGAGCCACGCCGCAAATGGACGTGCCGAACGGGGTGGTGACACAATTCCCGCCGACTATGGAAGAGGTGTGGCTGCCATGACCATAGCCGTCAGCCGCGGAATTGTCGAACTCCGGATTGCACTCGCTGTCCTGCGAGCAGATCACATAATTTTTGGCGACGATCACCTTGTTGTTTGTGTAGGCTGCGTCGGCGGTGCTGTCCGACATCGGAAAGCCGGCGGGCGCGGTGAACCCGTTGTCGGAGAACATGGGATTGGTGGTGTCAATACCGGAATCCACCATGGCCACCTTGATTCCGCGGCCGGTTTGAGACGATCCGCCGATCTGGTTCCAGACCTGGGGGGCTCCGATGAGCGTCGTGGCGGCGTCCAGGGCGGCGCGCATCTCCAGCGCGTATACCGCCGATTCTACTTCCGGCTGTGTGCGCAGCCAAACCAGATCGTCGTCGACAGCCTCGATCGTCAGGGCGTTCAGGATCGTCTCGGTTTGCGTATTGACGACTGCCCCGCGCCGCCGCAGGCTATCCACCAAAGGCGCCTTCGCCTGCCGCAGCGACTGGCGATATTGGTCGCCTTCGGCGGAGAGCATGCGCTGCCGGATATGGGCGGCGCGAGCCGCTTCGCCGCCCACTGCGCTTTGTGGCTCGGTGGCATCCAGGTGTTCCACCAGGGAGGGCGCGCGTAACACGACGCTCGCGGGACGGCGCTGGGCAGCAGCGCAAACAGCCAATGCCAACAGCAACAGCGCGGCGCGGAGGCGCAGTACCAAACGCATGAAAAGATACTATCACCGCCTGTCCTCCTTCACCAGCAAGAACTGCCGAGGGAGAAACCGGGGACGGACGAGGGCCTGCCGTCCTGCCCCGAGGCTCCCAGGATACCGGCGTTAGGTGTCGCCAGTCATCTGAGCGCTTCGTCTCGACGCGGTACGCATGACTTAGTGCGCCGGCTCAGTGCCGCAGCACGCCGCTTTTGCCGCCGGAATAGGCCGGCTTTCCGCCCTAACCCCAGCTCTCCGGTCACTTTATTCCGGCAATTATACCCGGCAACTCGCCGGTTTCTCCGCGTCGATATCTCTTCCGAATACCTCAGTCACAGGCTGTATCTCCATGAAAGCAATCATCAAACTCCAAATGTCCTTTTTTCCATCCGGTATAATGGATTTAGGGGCTCTCGTTTCACCCCAATATGCCGCTTGCGGCGACACTCCCGCAGGGCTCCCATATAAACTTGCGCCGGACTTCTTGCGCCCGCGGCTCGTCTCTACCTTGCCGTTTGCCGCGCCTCGGATCTTTGAAAATTGAATAAAATCGACATCACCCGGCGTTCAGGCGAGCCACGCCGGTGGGACGGGCCATCGCCTGTCCCCCGGCATCTCTCGCGTAGAAGATGAGCCAAGCGGCGGTCTGCGCGGATAACTCCTTGTCCTTTCAGTGAACTTTGTGATAGTTCGTTGACCGGCGGATGAATCGATGGAGTGGGCGGTCCCATGCATCGGACGCGCTTCTGGCCCCAAAAGGCCAAATTTCCAAACAAACCTAATCCCACAATCGGACAGTCGCCCGCGACCACACAAGCAACCACAGAAGTCGGCGCCGGCAGCCACGAATGTCTGCCCCCACTCGTGCTGTGACCGTGAGATTCGGTAAATACCGGAAGACCGCGTGGCACGGTCGCCGCTCACAGGCGAAGTGTGAAGCCGACGGCCCTCCCATTCACCAGGGATGAAAAGAGTCGTCTGATTTCGGATGGCCAGTCACTCCACCTCAAACATCACCACCGCCCGCCCAAACCGAATCTCATCTCCCGGCTCCAGCTTCGTCCCCCGCGCGGTGCGGTGTACTTCCTGGCTCATGCCGTCGCGGACGATCCATGTGCCGCAGCCGCCATCGTCGCCGCGCGCGTACCAGCGGTCGTTGAACAGGCGGTATTCGCCGGCGGCTCGGTCGTAGCGGATGTGCGCGTGCTCGCGCGAGACGGAGCGGTTGATCTCGCTTTCGGCTTCGAAGGCCAGGTCGTTGCGGCGGAACAGGCCCTCGGCGCGGTAGACGTCCACCACCCGGCCGATATTGGTGCGCGCCTTGTCGAGGCGAATCTCGGCGGCGTTGGCCTCGCCTTCGCGCACCATCAGTTTGCCCACCGGCTTGGCCGCCGCATCCGCGCGCTCTTGAGACGCCGTCTCGACCACCAGCCAGTCTTCGCCGGGCTTGGGCAATCCGGCGATCGGTTCGATATCGACTCGGAGATTGTCGGGGAAGCGGCAGCCGCCGTCGCGCAGCGCGCTGCGTACTTCCTGCTCGATATACTTGCGGAAGAAACGGCCGGCGAAGACGTCGCGGCGGCCCTCTTCCACGCCGCGCATTTCGACGCGGAGCAGATCGAACGGGAAGACTTTCTTGCCTCCGGACCGGTAGCTTTTTTCGCGGATGCGGTCGAGCACGGCTAAGCGGATCTCGGCCAGCTCCGGCGGCTCGTCTGGTTTCGGGCCGGTGGATAGGGGAGCTTCGAATAGAGTTCGGCCCCATTTTTCCAGGAAATCGCCGACGTTCATTTGTGAGTTCCTCCGTTGTAGGGCGGACCCCCCGGTCCGCGGCCGGCGCCCTCGCCGGCCTTTGCGGGCAGGGCGCCAATCGTTGGGCCTGTTGCGGCTGCCTCGCCGGGCTTGAGTATCGCGCCATTCAGCGGGCCGGCCGGGGGGCTGGCCGCGGACCGGGGGGTCCGCCCTACTAGCGCGGCTTCCATCACCTCGCGCGCTACTGGCGCGGCCGCTCTGGCGCCGTAGCCACCGTGCTCGATCAGCACCGCGAAGGCCAGGCGGTGGGCCGGGTCCGCATCGTATGGCGCGAAGCCCGTGAACCAAGCGTGCGGGATGCCTTCGCCTAATTGCGCGGTGCCAGTCTTGCCTGCAATTTCGATCTCTGTACCGGCCATGGCGTTGCGGCCCGTGCCCTCGGTCACCACGCGCCGCATCGCGCCTGCCAGGAATGCGGCTTGCGATGCCGGAAGCACTTCCACCGGCGCGTCCGTGCGCGGATTGCTGGCGTCTTCGATCCATCGGCCTTCCGGCATGCGCCCGCCCGCTGCGATGGCCGCGGCCACGCGCGCCATCTTGAACGGCGACACCAGCACTTCACCCTGGCCGTATGCGGCGAATGGCAGCGCGCGCCCCAGATTGGCCGGATCGCCGGTGGAGATGCCCAGTTTGGCCGCTGTCTCGGCGAGCGCTTTCGACCCTACGTCATGCACGCCCAACTGCGCGAAGTACGCATTGCACGAAACCGCGATGGCGCGTTCCATGTCGAGGGTTCCGTGCGCGCGGTCTCCCACGTCGTCTTTGATGGGGCGGTTCCAGCCGGCGATCATGTTGCCCGCGCGGCCATCCGGCAGCGTGCGGCACAGGTACGTGCGATGCTGCAATTGCGGGTTCAAATTGAGCGCCGCGATGGCTGTCACCAGCTTGAACGTCGAGCCCGGCGGATACTGGCCGTAGCGCGCGCGGTCGAGCAATTCGTCCGGCGTAGGCGCCGCGGTGCGCTGGCCGGGCGGCTCGGGCATGGGCACGCTCACCAGCGCCAGTACGTCGCCCGACGTGGCGTCCATCACTACTACCGAGCCTTTTTGATTGCCCGTCTTGCGCAGGTGATTCTCTAGAATTTCCTTGGCGCGCAGTTGCAGGCGGATATCGAGCGTCAGATGGATGTCGCGGTCGCGCGCCAGCACGCGCGCAATATCGGGGTTGCCCGGCTGATGGCGGTAACGCGCCAGCGGGGCCAGCTCGGCAAAGTCGTAGCCTTGCAGCCTGGCGTTGGAATCGTGCTCGATCAGCGAAGCGTTGCTGGCGTGGAAATTCTCGCCGGTGCGCAGGTCGCCCACTACGTGCTCGGTGGCGGCTCCGAATGGATACAGGCGCGCGTCGAAGCGCGAGCAGCATTGATCGAGCGAAATGCCGAGCGCTGCGTAATCGGCGCGATGCCGCTCCAGTTCCGCCCAACTGCTGGTAGCGAGCGGAATGCCGTTGCGGTCGTAGATGGCGCCGCGCGGAATCTCGCGGGCGATGGAGTTCAGCCGCGGATTATGCTGCGGCCGCTTGACGCCGTCCTCTTCGAAGGAATGCGCGTCGCGCGCCAGGTAATCCCGGTCGTCGATCACCTGATAGCGCGCGGCCACGGCCACCAGCGCCAACCCGGCGCACGCCAGCACGGCTTTCAGAGTGCGCGTGGGCGCGCGCAGCAGCTCATGCGGGCCTTCTTCGCGCTCATCGGCGGAGATGGATGCCAGTATGGCGAAGATCAGAAAATTCGCCAGCATGGCGGTGTTGCCGGAGCTCAAAAATGGCGACACCACGCCCGAAAGCGGCAGCGCGCCGAGCACGCCGGAACTGATCAGCATCATTTCGTAGGCGATGAGGCAGGCGAGTCCTAGAGCCAGGAAGAAGCCGAAGTGCGTGGCGGCGCGCACGGCCGCACGCAGCGCGCGCGAAATCAGGAAGGCGAAGAGCAGGAACACCGACGCCACGCCGATGAAGCCCCATTCTTCGCCGATGGCCGGCAGAACCAGATCCGTATTGCCCGCGGGAATCATCGCCGGGTCGCCCCAACCGGGGCCCGCGCCCACCGGACCGCCGGTGGAGAAGGCCCACAGGCCGTGCGCCAGTTGATCGCCGCCGTGAACGTCGTTATCCCACGGGGAAAGCCACATATCGATGCGCTGCACCACTGTCTGCGGCTGGCCCAGACGATAGCCCACAGTGACCGATGCCACCATCAACACCAGTCCGGCGATGGCCAGACCGGGACGTCCGCGCGCCACCGCGAACATGGAGAGGAAAACGAAGAACGTCACCAGCGCCGGTCCGAGGTCTTTCAACTCGAAGAACATGGCGAAGGCTAGGCCGGTGGCGCACAGCACCGGAACCACGTGTTCCAGGCGCGGCAATCCGATGCGGCGGAACAGACGAGGCAGAATGCGTTTTTCGCGCAGATCGCGCAGCCGCTCCCAATTGCGCGTGAAGTATCCGGCGAGGAACAGCACCAGCAGAATCTTGATGACCTCCACCGGCTGGAATGGGCCCAGGTTCACTTTGGCGTCGTTCCCGGCGGGTCCGCGGCCGAACGTCATCAGCAGCGCGAAGAGCGCCAGCGCGGCGAAGAGCGGCGTATAGCACCAGTCGGAGAGGCGCCGGTAGTCGAAGAAGCGGAAGGCGGGCAGCGCCAGCAGGACGCATCCCAGCGCGGCGCCCAGCGCGAACTTTTGAAACTCCAGGGTGTCGCGCAGCGGATCGCGCATGCTCGCCATCAGGATGAAGCCGATGCCGCTCAGCAGATGCAGCGCGGGCAGGATTGCGCGGTCGCCGCGAAACCTGGCGACGCGCCAGACCAGCGCGACGAGGTAGAATCCGGCGAAGTAAATGGCCGACCACTCGAAGAATTCGCGGCGGAATTCGGCGGGCGTGCGGACTGCGACCAGCGGCTTCAGTTTCGTCACGGGCAGCAGCGGCCGGCGATGGGGCGGTTGCGCCTTCAGGCCGGAAAGCGCGCCCGCATTGCGCACGGGGCGTACGCGCTCCAGATATTCGAAAGTCCGTTGCGCCACCTGCTGGCGCTCTTCGCCGCTGGGGAACGATTCGAGCAGCGGCAGCAATTGATCGGCGCGCTGCACAGTGTTGAGATTCACCAGGCGATCCGCGTCCGCCATGGCCAACGACTTGGCAGCGTACACCGAAGCCAGGCCGGCGGCAACGAAAAGCGACGCGCAGATCAGCCACGCCAAATTGCCCTTGCGCGCGGCGCCTTGCTTCATCGCGATCACCGAGGGGCGCGTGCCGGATGCGGTCCAGCTTCGGGTTACCGCCATCGGTGGCTCCTGTGGGTCGGCGTCTTCCTGGCGGCGGGCTGGTGAATCGCAGCCAGCTCTTGCAGGTGTTCTTTGGCACGATCGAAATCGCCTACTTTGAGGTAGAGAGAGCGCGCTGTCTGCGCGGCCTGCCAGGCTTCGCGCGGCGCGATCGATGCCACTTGCTGCGCCCGAATGCGGTAGGCGTCGGCCTGCGCTTCAATTTCGCGCGGGCCGAGTTTGGCGCCAAGCGTTTCGGCTTGGTGGAACTCCGCCAGGGCGCGGTCGAGATCGGGCATGGAGTAAACGAAGACGCGCGCCAGCGCCAGATGGGCGTCGGCGCTGCCGGGCATACGTTTCGCCGCATCTTCGAAATCGCCGCGCGCCTCCTGGCGCAAATGCGCCGCGCCGGCATCGGAAAACTCGCCTACGCTCAGATGTTCGAGTACGGCGTAGCCCTTCGCCAGCGCGAGCTTGCCAAGCGTCTGGTCGTCGCCGCGGCCCTGATCGGCTGCGACCTGCAAGTGAATCTCGGCTTCGTGCCAGTCGAAATGGTGCAGCACGGGGTCGGAACTGGCACGGTATGCGGCCAGGATGCTGTCGGCTTCGGCGATGTAGTGCGCGGGCCAATCGATGAGGACTTCGGGTTTTGGCGCGGACTTGGCTGGCGCGGCCCTGGCGGCGCCGGACTTGGCTGGGACGACCCTGGTAGCAACGGTCTTAGCGGCAAAGGGCTGAGCTTGCAAGCTCTGCCACGATTGCCACCCGAGCGCGCCGGCAATCCACAGCGCCATTCCGGCGGCGAACCATCCGAAGGCGCCGATGAGCCGCCAGTGCCGTCCGACTTGTTTGACGGTGCGCGTGGCTTTCTTCAGCGCGGCGCGCGCGGCTTCAATGGTCGCGTTAGGATTCCAGCCCGCCCGCCGCTCCATCTCCGCCAGGGTCGGCTTGTGGCTCAGAAACGCCTGCAAATCGGCCATGAATTCCACGGCCGAACGATATCGCCCCGCCTCATCGCGCGCCAAAGATTTGGAAACCACCAGCCGCAAAGGTTTGGGCACGGCAGACGGCAGCGCGCGCGGCGGACGCTTCGCGCGGATCAGCGCTTCGAGCTTGCGCGTGTCCTGCGCCTGGTAAGGCGGCACGCCCGCCAGCATCTCATAGAGCGTGGCGCCCACGGCCCAGAGGTCCGACTGCTGATCCACTTCCGACCGCAAAAGGCGCTCCGGCGAGCAATAGCCGGGGCTGCCGAAGTTGTGCGCCGTGGCGTCGCGCCCGGAGCGCAAGGTTTTGGCGATGCCGAAATCGAGCAGGCGAACGGTGTCGTTGGGGCCGATGTGAATGTTCGACGGCTTGATATCGCCGTGGACTACGGCCGCCTGCCACGAATGAAACTTCGCCAGTTGCTCGCAGATTTCGAGCGCGATCACGGCGGCGCGATTGGCGTCAAGGGCTTGCTCGGCCCGCAAGACCTCCGCGAGGTTGCGGCCTTCCACGTATTGCATGGCGACGAAGAAGTAGCCCTCCAGGTCGCCGAAATCGTAGATCTCGACCATGCGCGGGTCGACTGCGAACATCTCGCGTTGAATGGCGGCCCCGCGGCGCTCGGCTTCGAGGATCAGGCGGTTGGTGGAATCGCCTCCGGTCTTTACCAGCTTGAGCGCGGCCTTGCGGTTTTCGACGGTGTCGATAGCCAGGTAGACGTCCGTCATACTCTTGCCGATGCGGCGCACGATTTCATAGCGGCCGATTTTGGTTGGGGCAGTCATGATCTCCCCTCTTGTATCCAATTTTTGTATGGCCGGCTTTGTGGGGCAGCCAATCCTGGCTGCAGCTGGCTTTCAGCCGGCTCTCTTCGCTCGCGAGCGCGATGGCTTCCGCCGAAGACGTTACCGCCAGGGAAGCTGAACCGCGGTGTTGACAGACGAAAGCGTCTGTCCCACATTCGGCCGTCAATCTTGGCGGGGGCTGCCATGGCTCTCATCCCTTCACCCCGCGCAATACCGCCCACATCAACATGCCGAGCAGAAGGCCGTACATCAAGAAAGCTGCGCGGCCGGTGAGCGCCGCGCGCGATGGGCGGAAGCGGGTAGTCGAAGCGCGCGGACGGGTGATGGCGGAGCGCCCGCGGAACTCCGGACCGGCGACGAAGAGCGCGGTGATGTTATCGCGTCCGCCGGCCCTGTTGGCGGCGTCGACTAATTCGTTGGCCACGCGCTCCGCATCGCCGTCGTAGCGTTCCACGATTTGGCGCACCAGGCCGGAGCTCAAATGGTCGGTCAAGCCGTCGCTGCAGAGCAGGATCGCCGCATCGCGATGGAAGCGGCACGTGCGAATCTCGATGAACTCCGCGTCTTCGGCCTGGCGGGGCCGCGTGCCCACATCGCGATAAACCTCATTGCGGCGCGGATGCCGCATGGCCTGCTCTTCGCTCAGTTCGCCCGCGTCTTCGTCCTGGCCGACGGGCGAATGGTCGGACGTAAGCTTCCGAATGGCCCCGTTCCAGATGAGATACAAGCGCGAATCGCCCACGTGGCCGACGGTGATCTGGCCGTTTTCCACCACGGCCAGCGTCAGGACGCACGCCATGCCTTTGCGCGCGCCGTCGCTCGCGGCCAACTGGAAGATGCGGTTATTGGCGGCGGCGATGGCGGCGCGCACGCGCTTTTCGGCGCCCTCACCGTTGGCGGCGACGGTCTCGCGGATGGCTTCGACCGCGGTCTGCGCGGCCAGTTCGCCGGCGGCGTGGCCCCCAACGCCATCCACCACCAGGAACACGCCGCGCGCGGCGTCGATGAAGTAGCGATCTTCGTTGTGTTCGCGCAGCAACCCGGTATCGGTGGCGGCGGCGGAGCGGAATGGGCTATCGGCGGGCATGGGAGACCACGAAGACCAGGACGAACGCCAGGAAGGCTACTACGAACGGCGTGTGCAGCTTATAGAGCTCCGTCAATTGGTTCTCCTCTTGTGGGGCGGCCAATCCTGGCTGCAGCCGGCTTTCAGCCGGCTCTCTTCAACCTTGGAACCAGCGCTAGGCCCATCGATCTCCGAGACCTGAGCGCTGTACCTGGTTTCTGTCATTTTCGCGCCTCAAACGAGAGCTTCAATACTTCGGCGATGCCGATTTCAGCGCGCTCCGGCAGCTTTTCTTCCGAGCCCCGCGCCAGGCGGCGGCCGTTTAACCACGTTCCGTTGCGGCTGCTGTCCACCAGCGTGAACGCGCCGCTGGCGGGGTCGCGGCGCAGCTTCGCGTGCTCGCGCGAAACCTCGTCGCTGGCGTAAAGAGGCAGGTCCACCCAGAGATCTTCGCCGCCGCGGCCGATGCTGACCTCATTCTGTGTGACGAGAAAAGTCTGCGGTCCGGAGTCATCTTTGTAACGGATTTCCGCAAAAATCTTTTCCGCCATGCGGCGCGTGCTCTTGCGGTCGCGGGCCACGGTTTCGGGGCGCACGGAGGGTTCGCGCTCAATCAGAGTGGTCTTGGCGCCGCGGTAGCCGGGCTGCGCCACGTCGTTCAACTCGGAGTGGATCTCGACGTCGCCTGGCGGTACGGCGCCTTCGGTATCCGGGAAAAACTCGATCCACCAGTCGTTCTGCGCGATGCGGAACTGCTTACGCGCCGCTCCGCGGCGGAACAAGGATTTATTGGCGTTCCACTCGGCCATGAGCGCGCCGAGGGCCCGTTTGGCATCCTCCTTGACGATATCCTGAACGCCCGCGAGCCGCGCGAAATCGTCGGGGTGCAGGTAAACGCTGAAAAGGCACGGCAGCAGGATGCTGTAGCCCATCTCCAGCCGTCCGAGTTCCATGTTGCGGATCAGCTCGTTAATGATGACTTGCCCGCTGATCCGGGTTTGGGGTAGCTTTTGCCCACTCTGCGCCATGCTGTCTCACACTCCAGGCGAGTCTAGACAGGGAGCGGCGGCGCCTCGCTCAACTTCGCCGCCACACAGACGCGGAACTTAATTTTAGACGAAAACGGGGGTGTAGGGTTTCATACCAGGCGCCGAAAAGTGGATGGCGCCATAAAAGTCGGGTGGAAGGCGTGCTTGCCGGGCGGCAAGCGCTGCTCGATGGGGTGGAAATTTCGCGGACCGACAGCCAATTTCAACAGACGACGAAGGGCGATGGTCTGTTGACGCGGCGCTTACTCCACCAAGGCCAGCAGGCCTTTCTCTCTAAGCCCCGAAAGCGCCAGGCCGTAGCGGCCGCGGATGCCGGTCTTTTCAAAGATGTGTTTCAAGTGGATTTTGACGGTACCGGCACGGATTCCGAGCCGATCGCCAATTTCCTTGTTCTTCATGCCGCGTTCCACCAACTCCATTACCTGCATTTCGCGGAAGGTGAGCGGCGAGTGCCCCGCCTTTACCGGCTGGGCCGTTTCGCGAGGGATTTCGTCGTCCATCCAGGTTCCGCCGGCGGCTACCGACCGGATGCAGTTCAGCAGATCGGCAAGCGGCGCGGTCTTCCGCATCACCCCGTGCGCTCCCGCCTGGAGCAGCCGCATGGCGTCGATTTCCGAGACGGCCGAACTCCACGCCAAGATCGCCATGGAAGGCTGCGAGATGCGCAAGGCGCCGATCCACTCGGTCACGGCCTGGATACCGAAGGCCCGGTCGACAATCAGCATGGAAGGTTGCAACTCGCGTACCGCGTCTATGGCGCTGGGCAGAGAAGTCTCCGCCGCGACGACGCGCAAATCCGCCGACTCGAGGAGGGCGCGAAGGCCCTCCATGGCGACCGGTTCGATATCACAAATGGCAACAGTTGTCACAGGTGCAGTTATAACCACAGACTTTCTATAGGCGCTAGAAGCTCACTATATTAGTCGGAATTGTGGAAATAGCTCTCATATTTTCGCGGGGACGGCGCCCAAGGGGTAATCCGCCAGGTCGATCCAGCAGTCATGGAGGGTGCTTTGCACGAAAACGGTGCGCTCGGCGTGAAAAGTGCGGTTACCGCGAAACTCACGCCAGCGCCTGCGGGCGAGCTCGTGGACCTCGGTTACATGGCCGGGCGGAATCTCCTGAGCCAGGGTGATGTGCGGATGGTAGGGAAACGGCTCATCGAAACCGAGCGGCCCTTGGTTCATGGCGCGATGCATGCTCTTGAGGTCGGACGCGCCCTTACCAACCTCGAGATAGATCACGTTGGTGACGGGGAAAATACCGATCTCGGTCAACTCCACATCGAAGGGGGTCCAGCCTTCGGTGAGAGAGCGCGCCTGCTTCGAGGCGTCCCGCCAATCGACCAGCAGCGGACGAGGGGGCAGCACGCTGACGTGGGCATGCGGGTTGTAGCCCGGAACCAGCTCCCGGCGAAGGTCGTCCAGGAACCCTCCCAGCGGATCGGCGATGTATATGACCAGGGCGAAAGCGTTCAGCCGCTCCGCGGCGGGGACGAGGCAATGCTGGTCGGTCGGATCGGAACCTATCACTCCTTACTATAGTAAACACTTTGCGGACGTCGCCGTGGCCCACCGCCTCCTGAATCCGGGGATCACCCGCCAGCGGAAGATTGAGCCCGTGCGCGTGTTGGGAAAAGCGAGACGTCCCGCCCTCTCTCAGAGCCCCTCCCTGCTCGGCGCCGCCAGCACGTCCCCGCGCCCCATCTTCCCGGCCCAGGCCTGCGGCGTGGCCCACGGCTCCGCGTCCGCTTCCCGCCGCATCCCCCGCGCTCCAGCAGCAGTTTCACCATTGCAACGCGCCCCCACCGGCACGCCCAACCCAGCGGCGTACTCTTCAGCAAATCGTCACGCACATCTATCTTTGCGCCAGCGTCCAGCAGCGCCGTTGCGAATTCCACAACCTCATCCGCCGTGACGTGCCGGCCCATCGCCGCCACCTTGTGCAACGCCGTTTGGCCGAATCGCTTCGGCCGCAGATTAGGGCCGCACCGATCGAGTACCAGTCGAAGACATTCAAGGTAAGCGCCGCGGTCTGGCGCTTGAGCTGCTCGATATCGGATGCTCGCGCATGGCGCCATCGCGAGTGCGCGCTTTCATAGCGACCTCCCCAACGCCGCAAGCACCGGGGTATGCCCCATTTTCTGCGCCCACGCCCTTGGCGAAGCCCACGGCTCCGCGCCCGCCTCCACCGGATCCGCGCCGCGCGCCAGCAGCAGCTCTACCAGCTCCACTCGTCCCCACCGGCACGCCCAGCCCAGCGGCGTGCTGTTGAGCAACTCGTCGCGCGCGTCCATCCTCGCGCCGGCGTCCAGCAGCATAGTCGCGAACGCCACCCGCTCTTCCGGCGCCACGTGCCCGCGCGACCCCGCCACGTCGTGCAGAATCGTCAGGCCAAAACGCCCGCGCACGTTGGCGTCGCACCGCTCCAGCACCAGACGGAAGCATGTGAGGTACGTACCGCGGTCCCACTCCGGACTCGCCCAGTGCCCGGACCCGTGATTCCAGATCCGCAGCGGTTGTTCCAGAATCCGGTACCACCGTGGATCGTCGCGCGCCCAGTCCACGTGTTCCAGCGCCATCCGCACAATCTCGGGATCGCCGCCGCACGCCGCGCCCCAGAGCAGTTGCTCCGCGATGCTTTCTCCGGTGAGCAAATTATCCGCGGACGGCGACAGGCCAGGAGGCCCGTCGTACAGCATCTGCTTCGCCAGCTCGGTCCGGCGGTAGAGGCCCGCCGTGGTCGCTTCGGCAGCGCCGCCGTAACGTTCCAGCAGCGCCACCATGTTCCAGTCGCGCTGTCCGTACGCCTGGAACACCGGCGATCCACTGGCGTAGACCTGCGCATTCGGATCCGCGCCATGGTTGAGCAGCATCTCCGCCATCGCGTGCTTGCCCCGCCCCGGGCAGTGCCACAGCGGCATGCCCCACGAGAATGCCGCTTCATCCAAGCCCTCCACGCGCACACGCTCGTCCGGGTCTAGCCCCAGTTCGAGTAGCAGCGCCAGCATCTCCGGCCGATCGTGTTTCACCGCGATTGTGAGCAGCCCGCCATTTTCGATTGGTCTCGGCAGTGCTCGCACCCACTCCGCTTCGCCCAGCGCCACGGCCGAGCGAGCCGTCAACGGTGCGCCGTGGCGCCGCAGCATCCGCGCCACGGCCGCGAACTGTTCGACGCCGTGATGTTTCAATTCGGCCGCCAGGTCCAACGCCGTCCGGTCGCCCGGACCGCGCCGGTTCACGCCCGCGCCGCGCTCTAGCAGCCACGCGACGAGAGGCTCATTGAGTGACTCTGCCGCCAGATGCAGCGGCGTCCAACCGTCGCGGTTGCACGAGTGGATCGCTGCAGGCTCGGCCTCCAACATAGCGATTGCCGCGGCGTTGTCCGCGCGCCTGATCAACTCACACAGTTTGTCCGGCGTGGGCGTGCCTGGGGCATTTGCCGCGCGGCGCTGCTCCTCTTCTTGAATGATGGCGGCGATTTCGTCATAGCCGCGGTCGGTGGCGATCGTCAGCGCGCTGGTGGCGTCGCGGTGGGGATAGATTCCCTTGTGTGCGTCGGCCCCGTGCTCCATCAGCAAACGCACCATCTCCGGCGCGCGATGGAGCACGGCATAATGCAGCGCTCGATGTTCATCGTTCGCCGCCGTATCCATATTCACCAGTTCCGGACGTGCCTTGAGCATGCCGCGCACTTGCGCCGCATCGCCGCCGCGTACGGCATCCGCCAGGCGCTTGACATTGGCGCCGTTCACATAAGCCTTGAGCTTGGGCCAACTGTCGAAGCCGTAGCTCCGCGCCAGCACAAGTTGGGCATCATGCAGCGCGAAGTTAGCCGCGTCCGCATCGCGATAGTGAGCGTTTACCTCCGCGACGGCATTTTGTTCCCCAGCTATGAACGCGTCCAGCAGTTGCTTCGCCTGACGCTTGAGTTGATCGAGATCCGGATGTTCGCGCAGCGCGCGAGCAGGTTGAGACTTTCTCACTAATGAGCTCCTTTCATGGCCGCGCATTCAGCGTCAGCCGTTGCGCCCGGTGTCCGCTCGCTCGGGCAGAAAAGAGTTCATCGAAACCAACACGATGTAAGAGTCACTTCAGGGGGACGCAGTCCTTCCCGCGGACACGGCGGCGCCCTGACGCGCCGTCCACAGAATATCACGAGGGTGCGACGGGGCGCGCATGCTATAGCTTGCATGTAACGCTCGAAAGGCTTCAGCGAGTCGTCACAGGCGGATTGACAATCCGCCGCAGGTTGACAACCTGCCCCACAGTAGAACTAGAACTAGATGAATAAGTGAGTAAGTGGTTCTACCTGGGCGGCCCGAAGCCCCCGCTCAAGTTATGCAATACGGTAATCACGCCCGGCACCAGAGTAACTACGAACAGCGCCGGTAGGATGAATAACACGATGGGGATCAGCATCTTGATTCCCGCTTTGGCCACGGCGGTTTCCGCGCGCAACCGGCGGCGGCTGCGCAGGGAATCGGCATAGACTTTTAAAGCTTGCGACAGGCTGGTGCCGAAACGCTCGCTTTGCACGATCATCGCCGCCAGGGCTTTGATATCCTCGATGCCGGTTCTCCGCACCAGCTGCCTGAAGGCTTTCGCGCGCTCCTGGCCGGCTTTCACCTGCATCACTACGGTCGCGAACTCGGCGGCGAGCTCCGGATAGATGAATTCCATTTCCTCGCTCACGCGTAACATGGCTTGATCGAGGGCGAGCCCCGTTCCCAACACAACGCCCAGCAGATCTACCGTGTCCGGCAAAGCGTCAGCCAGCTTTCGACGGTAACGCCGCATCGCGAAATACAGTACTTGCCGCGGCAACAGCCAGCCCAACAACACTGCGGCGCCCATGCCCACCAGCACAGTGACGCCGTCATTGCCGCGCTGGAAATACGCCATCGCGCCGCACAAGGTCAGCAGGAAGACAAGCTGGAAAAGCGCGTAAGCGCCCACCGCCCATCTTTGGCGCAGTCCGCCCTGGACCAGTTGCTCTTCGGTCTCGCGCAGATAGCCCTCGCCGCCCGGAACCAGGCTGAGCAGGTAAAGGAAGCTATTGATGAATCCGCCGCGGCGGCGGACGCTCCGGCGCGCGGAGGTCGACATCGCATGCGCCTGCAATTCCTCCAGCCGCGCGGCCAACGGATCTTCGCGCCCGCGGAGCAGCCCCGCGCCAGACCAGGCCAGCGCCGCCAGCGTGGCAGCGGTCAAGGTTGCAAAGATCAGGGTTATGAAAAAGTGCGGCATCGACATCAGAACCTCGGGTTCGCAATCTTGCGAATGATCAGAATGCCGATCAGCTCCAGGACCACGGCGGCCGTCAGCGCCTTTTGGCCAAACTCATCGGTGTAGAGTAAGCGGATATAATCCGGTTTCAGAATCCAGAATCCCAAGCCCACCACCAGTGGCAGCACGCATAAAAAAGCCGCGGAGAAGCGTTGCTGCGCGGTGGCGGCGGCTTTCATTTTGGCGGCGAGACTCAGGCGCTCGCGCACCAGCAGCGACAGGTTCTCAAGCACCGCCACCAGGTCGGCGCCGGTTTGCCGCTGCAAAATCAGGCCGGTGATGAAGAACTTCAAATCGATCAGCGGGATGCGGCGCCCCAAGCCATGCAGCGTGTCTTCGAGCGGCGCGCCAAGCGCCAGCTCCTCGATTACCTTCTTGAATTCCATGCGGACCGGGTCGAAGGTTTCCTGCGCGATGGTTTCCAAACCGGCATGCATGTTATGGCCGGCCTTCATCGAGCGGTTGAACAAGTCGATGGCGTCGGGCAAGGCTGCTTCAAACTGTGGGCATACAACAATCCACGGCGGCGTTTGGAGTAAGCCCAAGAAGGATGAACTGGACCTGATTCGGCTCGCCGAAGCCTATCCTGAACTGAAATCTATTTACCCTGACGAGCTAAGGGAACAGATTGACCGGGGATGATGGCTTGGCTGCTGACGTCCCGTCGAAGCGTCCTATGCAATGACAGCTCGATTGACAGGCGAAAGCGCCTGTCCCACGCTTACTGTGGGATAGATGCCTTCGCCCGCCAACCGAGAGAAGCTACTTGCTAATTCACGGTAACGATCGCGGTCGACGACGACGTGAAGTTTCCTACCGTTGCAACTATCGGCGCGTTGCCGGCGGCCGTACCGGCAGGGACGACCACATCCAGCTGGTAGACTCCAGCGCTGACCAAGCCGGCATAGACTACTGTCGCGGGCACGCCTCCAATGGTGACCGTGGGCGCGGTCACAACAGCTAACGGGGCCGCCACGATGGTTCCATTGGTAATGGCTGGATTGGTGGGTCCAAAGCCGGTACCGAAAATAGTGATGGTTTCTCCCGGCGCGGCCGGAGTGCTCGCGCCCGCATACAGCGTGGTTGCACCCACGATGGCGCCGCTGCTATGTAGCGCCGCTACCGACAAGTTATCTTTTAACAGGAAGAACGCCGGCGAGTACGCGTTCATAGTTGCGGTAAACGAGGCGCTTACGAGGCCGTTATCGGTAACCACGACCGGGACCGGGCCGGTTGTGGTATCCACAGGCGTCAGCACATCGATCTGTTTTGGGCTGATGTAGGATACGAACGCCGGCTTGCTATTCACCATGACGGAGACGCCGTCGAGAGACGTCGGCAAACTGGTCCCCGAGAAATCGCTGGCGGTCCAGGTGCGGGTGATCGGGGCCAGGTCGGCGCCGTAGATACTGATGAACGCGTTGGACGCGATCCCCGTCACTCCCCCCGCCGCGTTGGCCACGCTGGTGGCGGAAGGAGCCGCCTGCAGACTGCCCAACAGGCCGTGCTTCCCGCTATCCGTGCCCGCGGTAAAGTAGATCGCGTTGGCATCTCCGCCGCTGCCGCCATTGCCCAGAATCAGGCCCCAGAGTCCGGATATCGAAATGGTATTCCCGTTCTGGTCTTCCAGCGGGCCCAACGCGGCGCCGGTGGTGGGATTGAATGCGTTGATGGTTCCATCGCCGAAATTGCCGACCAGCAGATCGTTGGCGAAGGCGCCGAAGGTGGCCGGCGCAATCGCGACGCCCCATGGAGCGTTCAGCGGGCCGCCGGTGGCCACGTGCTGCACCAGACCGCCGTTCAAGTTGAAGATGGAAACCGCGCCCAGGCCCGCGCCGGAGACCGAGAAATTCTTGGATGCGTTCTGCATGGCCCACATCACATACAACTGGCCCCCGAGATTCCAGATGTTGAACGGCGCGTAGCCTGCGGGAACGGCCGGATCCACGAACGGCGTGCCAGGCAGTGTGACCGGGTTGTAATTGGTGTCGAACACGTCGATGCCGCCGCTGTTGAAGTTGGCGGCATAAATCATCGGCGTAGCCGAAGTGGTGGAGCCGCTAATGGCCAATCCGTAGTACGCGGCTCCCTTGCTTGAGTTATCCACCATAAGCTGCGCCGCCGTGGCGCTCACAGCCGAGGCCCACGCGGACACCGTTCCATCGGCGGTGACGAAAATGAAGCTGGGCGCTTTTCCCTGCACCAGAAAGCCGCCCGTGCCATTGAAGACGCCGCCAGTCACCTCGGCTGGCGCAGTGCCTTTGGCGGACGGCGGAATGGTCGGCTTGGTCGCGCTGACGGCGCCATTGCTGCTATAAACCGTGGCCAAGCCGGTACCGGCGTCGTTCACCCAGAACGGGCTGCCAGATGAGGTGTAAATTCCCCATGGATTCACCAGGTTCGGATCGGTGAAATCGGCAATTCCAGGCTGATCGGCTACCAGGTTGTGTTGCAGGTAAGCATTTCCCGGCGGAGTCGCCGCTGGGACCGCCCGTGGCGCCAGGATCAACGTAGCCAGGCCTGCCAGGAACCGGATCTGCCGGTGTGTTCCGTATGTTCGCATTGTCGTAGGGCCCCCTCAAGCCCTCACGGTGACTAGGCTATACGATTTGAGCGCTTAACAGTCATAAAATATCCAAAAATTTCGGTCTGTACGTGACCGTACATACAGAGTTCGTCTTCGCAATTTCCTGTGCTCGGCTCTCACTCACGGTGGCGGCTATGTGTCCACTGCGCGGTTTCGCGGATACAGAGCGCCCCACCGCTGCTACCAGGCCATCACCCGCCAATTGGGGCAGCGCGGACCACTTGAGCCGGCGCCGCCTCCAGCATCTCGCGTATGGTCTTGCCAGTAACGGGATGCCGCAGATCGGGCGCGAGATCGGCCATCGGCGCCAGCACAAAACGGCGCTCGGCCATGCGCGGGTGAGGGATCTCCAGCCTGGCGCTGCGCACGATGGTCCGCCCGTAGAAGAGTATGTCGATATCGATGGTGCGCGGGCCTTTGGGAATTGTGCGAACCCGGCCCAGCGCGCGCTCCACGCGGCCGATGCGCAAGAGAAGCTGCATGGGGAGCAGCTCCGTCCCGGCTTCGACTACCAGATTCAAGAACCAGCGCTGGGCGGTGTATTCCACGGGCTCGGTTTCGTACGCGGGCGACGTGCGCATAACCCGCAGATCGGGCGCTGCGAGTTGTTCGAGCGCTGCTTGCAGATTGCGGGCGCGGTCGCCGATGTTAGAGCCGAGACTGAGATAAACGGTCTTAGTGGTCAATCGGAATGGTCAATCGGAATGGTCAATCGGGATAGTTAATCGGGTTTAGTTAGTTTGTCTCTATATAGTCCGAAAACCCGCTTGAAGTCGAGCTCTAGCATGACAGTGACCGGAGTTGCGCCGCCGGCTATATGGGGGTCGAGAGGCACGGTCGCCCCGTAGAATTTGTTCCAGACGGTTAGCACATCAAGATAGCGGGATTCCGACTTGGTGACGAATCCGGGGTCGAGCAGATAGGCCGCGGCCAGCGAATCCCACATATACCCGGTGGCATCGGGCTTGTGCAGGAATCCGGGGTAGCGGTTGCCCTGATCCTCGCGATACAGCTCAGTGATCGGCGTGTGCGCGGCCGCGATCTGGTTGAACTCGGCTTTGTGTATAGGCGCGGTGTTGCAGATATCCAATCCGAACATAACTTTTTGCGGGATGCGCGAACGCAGCACGATGCGCGCAGCTTCGGGATCGAACCAGAAGTTGAATTCGGCCATTGCCGACGCATTGCCGGGCACCTTCAGGTTGCCGCCCATGAATACGATGCGCTTGATCTTGGTCTCGATATCGGGCTTCAGGCGTAGCGCCAACGCGATGTTGGTCATGGGACCGATGGCGAGGATGGTGACTTCGCCCGGCTGGCGCTCGATTTCGGAGATCAGAAACTGGACGGCGGCCTCATGGTGCGCTTTGCGTGAACTGAGTTTCCAGCCAGGCGCGGGAATAACGGCCGCGGGGTCGTTATGCGCGAAGGCTCCCATGAACTCAAGGGCGCCCCAGCGCCGGGCATACTCTCTGACCATGGCTACGCTGTGAACCAGCGGCCCGGCGGCGCCGGTAAAGACGGGTATCTGCGGGCGGTGCAACAAGTCGAGGATGTGGATCATGTACTCGGCCCCCTGATCGGGCCAGACATTGCCGGGGACCACAGTGATGCCGGGTATCACGATCTGCTCCGGGCTGCGCATGAGCATGACGAGTGCTGCGCCATCGTCGCCAAAGAGGCCGGAATCGGTATCGAAGAGGACGGTTTCGCGTCCGGCGCACCATGCCGCGGGAAGAAGAAGAAATGCCCCCCAGAGTCGCAGCATGGGTCGCTCTATAGGTTCTGAAACAGCCTTTCTACGGTGATTGAGAAGCCTGGCAAAAGATCTGTTTCAATGGCATCCGGGCCGCGAAGAACGCGGGCCGTCCGAAGGGTGTATATCGCAACCTCGCGAGCTTCCGGCGAGATTAACCAAACTTCGAGCGTTCCGGCGCGCAGATATCGGTCCCGCTTCCGCATGAGACCTTCGTAGGTATCGGACTCAGAGGCTATCTCCACGGCGAGATCGGGAACGAAGCGCTGCACGCGCCTTTTCATATTCAGCAGCGGCTTCTTGGCCGGACCGAAGAAGCTGACGTCGGGGCCGTGGGCGTCGCCTTCGAATTCGTACTCCTGTTCGCTTATTACCATTCCCACGCTGTGGACGGCGACAAAGGGTCTCCCTATTTCGATAAGGTAATCGCGCAGCAAATTGTGCACCGGCGCATTTCCAGACACGTCAACCAACTCTCCATCGACCAATTCATGCCCCTTCGCGATCTCCGCCGGGAGCCGCTCAAAATCGTCAATCGTGAGCAGTGTCGTTGTGGCCGCCATTCCTTTATTCTAGTCTCATGCACAAGATCCGATGGGGCGTCTTAGGCGCCGCCAAAATAGCCACTGTCAAAGTCATTCCCGCGATGCAAAAAAGCGAGCTGTGCGAAATCGCCGCGATCGCATCGCGCGAAAAGGTCAAGGCGGAAGCCGCGGCTCGAGAGCTCGGCATCGCCCGCGCCTATGGCTCGTATGAGGAACTGCTCGCCGACCCCGACATCGACGCCATTTATAATCCGCTGCCCAATCATTTGCACATTCCGTGGTCCATCCGTGCGGCCGAGGCGGGCAAGCACGTACTTTGCGAGAAGCCCATCGGGTTGAACGCGGCCGAGGCGCGCGCGTTGATCGCGGCGCGCGACCGCACGGGCGTGACCATTGGCGAGGCGTTCATGATTCAAACGCACCCGCAGTGGGTTCGCACCGTGCAACTGGCGCGCAGCGGGCGCATCGGCGCCATGCGCGGCGCGGTGGGCACGTTCGGCTATTCGAACCGCGACCCACGCAACGTGCGAAACGTGAAGGATTGGGGCGGGGGCGGGCTGATGGACATCGGTTGCTATCCCATCAAAGCGTCCCGCATGGTGTTCGGCGAAGAGCCGGTAAGCGTTGCAGGGGTGATGGTGCGCGATTCCGATTTCGGAACCGACATTCTCACGTCGGCGGTGCTGGAGTTCCCGTCGGGCCATTGCGTGTTCACCTGCGGCACGCAGATTGTGCCCTGCCAGAGCATGCAGTTTCTGGGGACGAAGGGCCGCATCGAAATGGAGATTCCGTATAATGCGCCGCCGGGCAGACCGGCGCGAATCCGTATCGACGATGGGTCGGACATCACCGGGGTGAACGTGGTTACAGAGGAATTCGCGCCGTGCGACCAGTACACGGTTCAAGGCGACGCGTTTGCCCGCGCGATTCTGGACGGCGGCCAACCGCCCGTGCCGCTCGAAGATTCGCTGCGGAATATGGCGGTGATCGACGCGGTGTTGCGTTCGGTGGAAAGCGGCAAGCGCGAGACGCTGTAAAGCCACTCTACCCTGGCGGCGGGTTGGTGAAGCCAGTCACCGAATTGATTCGTCCATCCGGATGGAACACGAAGACGCTCGTTCCGGTCATCCTCTCTTTCCCGTCGCTGCCGGCCGCAATCCAATCGGCCAGCACCGTGCCCTGGCAGTGCCGGACGTCGCCTTTCCGCTGCAGGCCGATGCCCGGCATAAACCGCTGCGCCGCGCCAATGTGAGCCGTCAGATCATCCAGGCCGTCGAGCAGGCTGTAGCGGTCGCGGAAGCGGATTCGAGGAGTCACAACTCTGGCGAGCGTTTCCTGACGCGCTCGATCGTCTGCAATCACCCACGCGGCGTACCAGACATCCACCGCGCTCGCCGCGTCCGCGTATACTTCGTTTGCGATCACATTGCCGAACAGCGAAAGCTGGAAGCGCCACCCTTGCACGTGCTCATCGCGCGGACCGGCTTCGGAGAATTCGTGCAGCAGATGGAGCCGGGTTCCGGCCTCGTCCGGATCGAGGTGAATGGTTACGCGCGAGCTTCCGGGCGGTATCGGCTTGCCGCTCGCGAAGCCATAGGTGAATGCGATCCGTTCGGCATCGCGCACCTCCAATACCTCACCCATAGCTTCGATTCCATTCGGATGGCGGATGTACACCTTGCCTCCCGGCTTCGCGTCGATGGTGGAGCCGGCGCCCCACCAACTCGCCCATCGCGCGCTGTCGGTAAAGAATCGAAAAACTGTCTCGGGTTTGGCTTTGATCACAACGGTTCGGTTCAGGTGGTATGGTAAGTCCGTCATAAGTCCTCACTGATCTCATTTCTCGCTGCGATCTCATTTCTTGTCACCGCGCCGGCGCGGCTTCACGCGCGGTTTGGGGCACGGCCTGGGACCACGGCGCGTCTCCTCCAATTCAGCGGCCAATTTGAGTTTCCATAAGGCGTCGTCCCACATGCGCTCAAGAATCTCCGCGGCCGGTCCGAGCGCTTCGCGGCGAGCCCGATAGTACCGGTTTCGACGCTCTGCGCGCGCCTCTACCAAGCCGGCCTTCACCAGCGACCCTAGCTGAAGGGATACCGCTCCGAAAGTGACGTCCGGCATGGCCCGATGGATTGCTCCCGCTGTCTGCTCTTCGTGCCAAACCAGGCGCAGAATCTCTCGGCGGCGAGGCGAGGCGATCGCTTCGAGAACCGCGGATTCCATGGAATGTATTTTAGTTTTAACTAAACTAATTGTCAATAGGCGAAGCTCTTTTTCGCCTGAAAAATAACGGCGGACCGCCCAGTCCGTTGCGCGCCGTCGTACGCGCTATTCATCCTCCGCGACCGGCCGCGATGAATCCGCGTCACTCCTTCCGGGCCGGGGCCGCCATTCTGTACGCTTTGTCTAAAGTGACGAGCGCTTCGCCGATGTCACGATCGTTTTCCAACTCGAAGAACTTCCACTTCCCGGGCTCTTTACTTTGCACTCCGTAAGGCAGCTTGTATGCGATCGCCTTGGCGCTTTCCAGAGCGCGTTTATCCGGAAGCATCGCGAATATTACAGCTCCCCGATAGAAGGCATGCAGGCCAAACATGGGGCGCATGCTTACGCCGGGCCAACGCGAAAGCTCTTCAGCCAGCAGAGTGGATCTGTGCCTCATTTCTTCAGAAGGAGGTACGAGTCTCGGCCGCTTTCCTCTGTTCGCTCCAGACGTGGCCATTTGGACCTATTATGGATCGTGCCACAGTTCTGGCCAGTGAGCGGAGTGACGACGGCGATTGGCCAACACTCGCTGAACGCCGGCGCGACAGGCCAGGAGGCCTGTCCTACAAAGCTACCGCGCGACGTAGAGTTCCAGATCTTGTTGAAGGTCCTTGGCCTCTTCGATCTTCACCGTGATCGGCCTAGCCAACTCCATCTCGGCCAAATCGGGCGATTGGTATTCGAACGTCCCCAGAACACGGTATTGTCCGGGAGCCAGACCGGTGAACTGATACTGGCCGCGCGTATCGGTGCGGGCAATGCGAACCGGAGTCAGTCGCTTTGCCGGGTCCAGATCGTACGGCTCCAGAAACACCGGAACGCCAGCCACAAACTGTGAGGACAAGTTGACCGTGCCATGAACCGCGCCAGGACTCGCTGACAGGGTGAACTTGATTGGCAGAGTCATTGACCCGGACTCTCCACTGGCGAGCACGATTTCATTCCACCCATCCGCGCGCGCCGCCGCGGGCGTATTGCGCGCCATGAAGCCGACGGCGTAGTACGCCGGATTCGGGGCAACGGCGAACTCCCATCGTCCGGGCGCAAGCTGCACGCCCCGGCCGGTCACATCGATGTTCTCCGTCGCCCCCGGACCCGATAACTCCTTGCGGCGCGCCAGCACTTGCAGCTTCGAGTTATCCACGCGGCCGCCCTTGTTGTCCTCGAAAGCGACCGACACGCTGGGCAATTGCGTGCCGCTAATGCGGAGGTCGGTCAGGTCGCGATCCAGGTCGAATGGTAGATATCCAGCATATTGCCCGCGGGGGGCCGGTGCGGAGATATTGAGCTCGTATTTGCCGGGGGCCTGCGGATTGAATTGGAAATGGCCTGTGCGGGAATCCGCTGTGACAGTCTCCACCCCCATGTCGGATACCAGAGTCACAGTGATCGGCGTGGGCATGACAGGAACGTAAGCCGTGCCGGATAACTGGAACAAGCGACCCGGCAGGGGACGGATGACAATGTCCTCAGTCTCTTGGTCGAGCATGGCTTCGACCTGCCGCGCCTGCTCCACCACCATCACGTCTTTGTAGAATGTGGGCACGTATCCGCCGTCTTCATAGGCTTTGGAAGCCGTGCGGACCAGGTACGCGCCCGGTTCGAGAAGGCCGAAGCGGAACATGCCGCGGTCGTCCGACGAGATGCGGTTCACCAGCACCGGAGGCCGGGTATTGCGGAAAACCACGACGTCATGCTCCGCCAAACCGATGTCGTTTTCGTCCACGATCTTGCCCGCAATGGCCCCCAGTCGCGGCAGGCGGATTTCGATCTGGATCTTTTGCGGCTCTTCCAAAACCACGGGCAATCCCGCCGATTTCCACTGTTTTTGCCCGTATTGGGTGGTGGCGAACGCGCGGCGGGAAGCGGTCACAATGTACGCGCCAGCCGCCAACCCTTGCATCTCGAAGGCGCCATAGACATTGGTGCGGACGGATTTCGCCGATCCAGCAGTGCCCGCGACAGGACTCGCCACTACCAGAGTCCGCGCCAGCGGACGGCCGGTTTGCGCCTCCACTACAGTGCCCTGAACGATGGCGGCATGGAGCGTGCCCACCCATCCCCACACCAGAATCGGCAACAGCATCCGCATACGGTTCTTGACGTGATGACGCAGGAAAGCGCCAAGGAGTGCAGAGAGATTTGGCCGGCGCGGGTACGCTGGCGTCTCATCGATTACCTGGCAGTCTATAGAGGCCGAAATCCGATACCTTCAATTTTTCCATCCGGCGTCAGCCCGATGCGGAACTCTGTCAAGCCATCTTGAAACTTGACTTCGTAAATGTCGAAACCGCCCGGGCCGACTCCCTTGAAGGTTACCGACTGGACTGCGCCGAGCTGGTCGATGTTCGCCTTCAGATTCGGTAACTGTTGACGAGTCACATCGGCAAATGCCGGACTCATTTGGGAATAATCTGGTTGGCCCAGCCGCAGCTCCTCGATTGCGCGCCGCAACACAGCCTCGCTTCCCGGAGCCGGCTTTTGTTCCTTGTATCTCTTGGCGACCGCCTCGGCCTTAGCCGCGGCTTCATCTGTCATCCGCTTCGCCACGGCATCGTCTAAACGTTTTGCCGAATGATCCATCCCGTTCTGGTGAAGGGTAAGCTGCGTCGCTCTGCCTTGCGAATCGACATCGAAAGTGATCTGGGCATCGACTACCTTCAAGAAAAACTCCCGCTCGCTCTTGGAGAATAACGGGAATTTCGGCTGCCCTGTAAGTTGTACGAAAAGCTGGTCCCCTTCCCTTGTGACAGTGAATAGCATATTGGAATCCTGGTAAACGCCGGCATAAGTGGCCAGGATCTTGGTATCCACCCGGGTAACAATGTGCTCCACAGGTTGAAAGTCAGGCCAGCCATACTCATACGCCACGCTACGCAGGATCTCGGATGCCAACTGGCCGCCGTTATCCCCGTTTGTCATGATCGCGACGCCATCCCCGTCGTTGTAGGCCACTAAGTCGCACTTATAGCCTTCGTTGGACCCCCCGTGCGTAAAGTAAAGATGCTTCTCGCTTCCGCCAACCTGCGGCCCCAGTCCCTGATGATTCAGACCGGGAGTAAGCATCTGGCGAACCATTGCCGCCGAGAGTACGCGGTTCGAATTCCCCGACAACGACTTTTGTACTTCGATAGCGTAACGAGCGAGATCCGAGGGCGTGGTCCACAGACCAGCCGGGGCCATTTCGGGATACACGTGCGGTCCGCCGGGGACAGGCTGCCCATCGGGCCGATAGGGTGTTGCAACTTCTGCAAGCCTGTTCTTCGGCAACGGTTGCTCGTAAGTACTCCTGGTCATACCGATGGGCTCGAGCACGGTATCGCGCATCAGCTTGGGGAACGGCACGCCCGTGACATCCTGCAACAACTGCTGCGCCACCACGTAGCCGCCGCCGGAGTATCGCCAGATGGTTCCGGGCTCCGTGTCCACACGGATTGGAGCGCTATTGGCAGGTTTTTCGCCGTTCAATACCTGCACGAGTGTTGGCAGCGCAGCGTCGGAGGCATAACCCGCGAATCCATGCACCGTCAAGCCGGCAGTGTGTGTCAGCAACTCCCGGATTGTCACCTTGGTTTTCCCGGTAAAGCTGTTAGCTGGTAACTTCCAGGTCTTGAGGTACTCGTTTACGTCAGTGTCGAGGCTGAGCTTTCCCGACTGCACCAGGCGCAGCACCGCCATTGCCGCGACCGGTTTGCTAATAGATGCCGCTTGGAAAAGAGTATCGGGCGTCACAGGTGAACCCCCGATGCTGGTAACGCCAAAGCCGCGCGCCCATTCGATTTTGCCGTCGTGGATGACAGCGATACTGGCGCCGGGGACATGCAGGGCTGCCATGCGCTCGGACAATTTCGTAGTCGGGACGGGTTCGCCCTTAACCAACGTCGCAGGCGGCATCTTATCCTGTATGCGCTGGATCCGTTCTGCCAGAACCGAAGGCGACTGAGCGGCCAATGCACCGACAAAAAGTGAGCAACTTATCGCGGCGGTTAGCCGGCGAATCAAGGTCGAGGTGGACATAACTGCGTGCCTCCCTGGCGTGCGTTGTTAGTTAGCGTATCACAGGCATCCGCACTCGAAATCGTTGGCACAATAGAGATGCCACTCGTTAGGTGGGGTGATCACAACGACGCCGCAGAATCTACCCACGCTTCCCAAGCGATCCGAGCAACGGACGTGTGAGAATCATGGCTCTCATTATTAAAGGTAGGGTATGCTTCAGCTTGCCCGGTGCAGGTTATGAACGTCGCGGCTCCAATCGAAACCGGGACGGGGGCGGGATCAGGGAGTAGGCAATTGGAAAGCCCCACGGAGCCGCTGCCAGGTGGTAGCTACGTCTTCCGGCAGAATCCTGGTCTCCGCCACGGCCGTCATGAAGTTGGCGTCGCCCGTCCAGCGCGGCAGAATGTGCAAGTGGAGGTGGTCCGCCACGCCCGCGCCGGCGCTCTTACCTATATTGATACCCATATTCAGCCCGTCGGGACTGTACAGCGCGCGGATGCGTTTCTCACAATCGCGCGCCAGAAGAATCATCTCGGCGAGCGTCTCGCCGGGCAGATCCACCAACGACGGCGCATGCTGGTAGGGAACCACCATCACATGCCCGCTGGTGTAGGGGAACCGGTTGACGATGACGAAGTTTCGCTCGGCGCGATGGACCACCAGCGCATCGCTGTCGTTGGGGCACGCGACCGCGGCGCAGAACACGCACTCCGTCCCCTCGCCCGGTTCACGATGCTCAGTGATGTAACGGTACCGCCAGGGCGTCCAAAGGTAATCCATGTTGTCCGCGAGCTTCGTGCCGCTACCTGACGAATGCGTCTTGTAGGCCGCCATCCACCGGCACCACCTGCCCGGTCACTTTGGACGACCGCTCCGATGCCAGATAGAATACCGCCTCCGCCTGATCTTCCGGCGTAATCGCCGATTTCGTCAGCGTCCGCTTGGCGTAGAACTCGGCCAGCTTGTGGCGCAATGAGTCCGTGCCCTCCTGCTCTTCGAATTTGATGTCGTACTTCACCAGCGAGGCGATCACACGGTCGCGCGGGAACATAGTCGATCCCGCCACTACCGTAGCCGGCGCCAGCGCATTCACGCGCACCAGCGGCGCCAGTTCCACCGCCAGCCCGCGCGTCAAATGGTTCGCCGCCGCCTTCGATGAGTCATACGCCAGTGAGCCCTTCTTTGAGACGAAGGCGTTCACACTGGTGGTCAGCACCATGCTGCCGCGCAGTCCCTGCCGCGCCCACAGCGCGCGCGATTCGTCGCCTACCAGGTAGAGACCCATCACGTTCACATCGAATGTGGTCTTCCATTGTTCGTCGGTGACATGGCCCTCGCGGTCGGGCGCGATGAAGACTCCCGCCGTCACAATAATATGGTCGATGCCGCCGTATGCCAGAACAGTCTGTTGCAACATCGCGCGAACGCTGGCGCGGTCCGTAACATTCACTTGCAGCGCCACGGCCGGTCCGCAGCCGGAGATGCCCGTGCCGGCGACGCCGATTCCCATCCCATAGATCGCCGTCAGCTCCTTCGCCGTGACTTCGGCCGCCTCCAGGCTGAGGTCCGCACAAACTACGTGTGCGCCCTCCTTGGCCAACCGGTGCGCCACCGCTTTGCCGATGCCGTTGCCCGCGCCCACCACCAGCGCCACATTACGCGCCATCTCTTTTTCCGCCGGCATGCGTTTCAATTTGGCCTCTTCCAGCAGCCAGTATTCGATGTCGAATGCCTCCTGCTGCGGCAGCGCGATGTATTCGTCGATAGCCTCCGCGCCGCGCATCACTTCCACGGCGCAGTTGTAGAACTCCGCCGTGACTCGCGATTCGCTCTTGTCTTTGCCCCACGTGATCATGCCGATTCCCGGAATCAGCATCACCGTCGGATTGGGGTCGCGCATGGCCGGCGAATTAGGTCTCTTGCAGGCTTGGTAGTAAGTCGCATAATCCTTGCGGTATTGCTCCAGACCCGCGGTCAACTTGGCTTTGAGCGCTTCCACATCTTCTGTCTGCGGATTCCACGCCACATACAGCGGCTTGATCTTGGTGCGCAGGAAATGATCGGGACAAGATGTGCCTAACTCGGCCAGGCGCGGCGCGTCGTGGCTGTTGACGAAGCGCAGGATGGTGGGGTCGGATTGCACCGTACCGATGAACCGCTTCGCACGCGATACCTGGCCGGACACTTGGCCGCGAAGCCACGGCAGAATCTCGAATAGGATCTTATCTCGTTCGCCCTCAGCCAGTGTCTGGTACTTCGCGCCGCCGAATGTCTTCGCACCCTTATCGCGCTGCTCGATGTAAGTGGCTGCCTGCTCGATCAACCGCAGCGTCAGGTCGTAGCATTCCTTGTTGCCGTCGGCCCAGTTAATCACTCCGTGCTGGCCCATCACGATGCCCTTCAGCCTGGGGTTCGCCTTGGCTACGCGCTCCAGTTCCAGGCCCAGCTCAAAGCCGGGACGCAGCCACGGCGTCCACGAAACCTCCTCGCCGAAAATTTCCCGCGTAAGCTGCTCGGAGCGCCGCGATGCGGCCACCGAAATCACCGAGTTAGGATGCATGTGGTCCACATGCTTCGCCGGCAGGAACGAATGCAGCGGCGTATCGATGGACGAGGCGCGCGGGTTCAGGTTGAACGTGCAATGCGGATACAGGCCCACCATGCGGTCTTCGGCTGGCGTCTTCGGTCCGCGCGGCTCGGCGGCCGCATAGATAGGTTGCAGGCTGAGCAGCTTCTCCTGATAGAGCGAAGCGAAGTTGCCCACATTGCTGGTGCGTAAGTCGCCACCCGACCCTTTCACCCACAACACTTCCACGGTTTGTCCGGTAAGTGGGTCGCGCTCCTCGATCTTGGCGGATGTGTTGCCGCCGCCGGTGTTAGTAATGCGTTGGTCCGACCCTAATAGGTTGGAGCGGTAGACGAGCTGCTCGGCCGGAGAAAGCTTCGCCGCCTTAGCGTCGTCCCACAGATAGTTGACATGCTTGAGTGCCGTGCTGGTTGCTGACATGCTCGTTACTGACATAGATAACCTTTCAATTATGGTTTTCGAGGCCCGTCACGCCGGAGCTATCTTTCACAGTCACGCGGCTGCCGTCGAGCGCCTTGATAATGGCGCCGCTGAAGCTCCAATTCTGCGCGTTCTGAATGCTGCCGGCGGTCTTAGCCTCGATGTTGATGTTCTTGAATGCGAAATCCTTAAGCGGCGCTTCGGGATAGGCGCTCACTGTAAACGCCTGTTGCGCACCGGTGGCCCGCATGTCGGAAATGTGGACGTCGCGGAAGTGCGGCATTCCCTGCTCGGGTGAAACCGGAGCGAGTAAGACGCGCCAGTAATCGGGAACCACCTTCACGCCTTCGGGCAGCTTGGCATAACTGTAACTCGGGTTCCAATTCATGGTGATGCTGATGGGTCTCGGAACGCCCTGCATCTCTACGTTGCGTATGCGAATATTCTGTACGGTTCCGCCGCGAGTGTTAGCCGATTTGAACAGGATTCCGGCCGGAACGCCGGCCATCACCGTCAGGCGGTCCACTTCCACATCGCGGATGCCGCCCGATGTCTCGCTGCCGATAGTGACGCCGGCTGCGCCGCCGCGCACCGTGTTGTGGCGGATGCGGATCTTCTCCGACGGGCGATTCACGCGCAACCCGTCGGCGTCGCGCCCCGCCTTGAGGCAAATGGCATCGTCGTTACACTCGATATCGGCGTCTTCCACAATCACATTCGCCGAGGAATCGATGTCGATGCCGTCCGTCGACGGCCCCTTGCCGCCCGCGCCGGCGACGTTGTTGCGGATGGTGGTTCCTTCCACGTTGACGTCCTGCGAATAGCAGATATGCACCGTCCAGAATCCCGAGCGCTTGAGCGTGAGCCCTTGCAGGCGCACGTTTGACGATTTGTAGATCTGAATCAGCCGCGGCCGCTGGCAATCGTAATCCACCGCCCACCGCAGGCCCTTCGGCTCGTATTCGTCTTTGCGCATCTGCCAATATTTGTCCCACCATACTTTGCCGTCGCCGTCGATCGAGCCTTTGCCTGAGATCTGCACGTTCGATTGCTCGTACACATTGATCAGCGCGGCCGGCCACTTCATTTCGATTCCCGCCACGCGCGTTGGCATGATGGGGTACGCGGAAATCTCATGGACGCCGCGAATCTCCACGCCTTCATCGAGCAGCAGTTGCATGCCGGTTTTGAGGAATAGGGAGCCGCTGAGATAGACGCCCGGCTTGAAGACAACGGCGCCGCCCGGTTTCGCGGCCGCGGCTGCATCGATAGCCTTCTGTATGGCAACGGTGTCGACGGTCTGCCCGTCGCCCTTGGCGCCATAGTTGGCGACGGGGAAGTCCGCAGCGGAGGCGGCCACAGCCATGAGTAAAGCCAGAATCACGTAGTGAAGGCTACCTGCTCTTCTCATTTGCTCACTACTTCGATGGTAACTGAACCCGTGGCCGATCAGACGGATGACGCGGAAACCGCATCTTCTGTTCGCCCCAAGTGTATCAGGCGTGGTTTCGCCATCACAGCACAAAAATGGCACGCGCCAGAAGTTATACGCAGCGAAACACGATGACCGAATGACGGCGTACTCTAACCATCCCCGGCGGTGCGAGTTCCAGCATAAGTCAATGAAATAATGACTCGAGAAGCTGGAGGCGCTGTGTCTGACTTGGTTTGACATGACAAAACGAATGCTTCGGCGCAAAATGGAATTTTCGGCCTACGCGGAGGCCCGAAGGCTACTGCCCGTGTACGGCATTCAGCCAGGAGATGCTATCGCGTTCCGGTCGAGGAGGGCTTCACCTAATGGCGGCGCGCTTCGGCTCTTTCCGTACTGCGCCAAATGGTATGATTCGGTGATCCCACGTAGCTTAGGGCCTCATTCATGAATTCAAAAGCAAGTTTCGACGCGTCCCGCGTCCTTCCATGGTTGCTGATCTTGTTCGCGGGCAGCGGCTGTTCCGCGCTGATCTACGAAATCGTCTGGTATCAACTGCTGCAGCTGGTGATCGGCTCCACGGCCATTTCGCTCGGGTTTCTGCTGGCCACCTTCATGGGCGGTCTGTGCATCGGCAGCCTGTCTCTGCCGCGATATCTCGCCAAACGCAAGCCTATGCACCCGTTGCGCGCGTACGGCATGATCGAGATGGGTATTGGCGTCTTCGGGGTTCTGGAGCTGCTGGTGATGCCGCTGGTGGATACCATCTACGCATCCGCCGTAGCGCACGGCATGCCGTCGATTCTGTTTCGCGGGGTCATCTGCGCCATCTGCCTGCTGCCGCCGACTATCCTTATGGGCGCATCGCTGCCGGCCATCGCGCAGTGGATCAAATCGACTCCGCGCGGTGTTTCGTGGCTGGGTCTTCTCTACGGCGGCAATATCGCCGGCGCCGTGTTCGGATGTCTGCTGGCCGGCTTCTTCCTGCTGCGCGTAACCGATATGGTGACCACCACGCTGGTGGCAGCCAGCATCAATGTAGTGGTGGCCATGTTCAGCGTGTCGCTCTCAAAGCGCACGCCGGCCCATGCGGAGGCCATGGAACCGCTGGACGAGCCGAAGCGCGCGCCGGCCCGTGGAAACTTGTGGCCGGTCTACCTGACCATCGCGCTTTCCGGCGCCACGGCCCTGGGCGCGGAAGTGGTTTGGACCCGGCTGCTGGGGCTGATGCTGGGCGCGACGGTGTATACGTTTTCCATCATCCTGGCGATATTCCTGATCGGGCTCGGGGTCGGAAGTTGGGTGGGAGCGATTGCGGCGCGCGGCGCCAAACCGGCGGCGGCGCTCGGCTGGTGCCAGCTTTTTCTAGTGGCGGCGACCGCGTGGACGGCTTATATGATCGCGAAATCCGTCCCTTGGTGGCCGGTCAACCCGCTGCTTTCCACCGACCCCTGGTACACGTTTCAGATCGACATGGTGCGCGTGATCTGGGCCATTCTGCCGCCCACGCTGCTGTGGGGCGCAAGTTTCCCGCTGGCGATGGCGGCCGCGGCGGGTCCGGAGGACGATTCGGCCGGCCTGGTCGGGCGTATCTATGCGGCCAACACGTTTGGCGCAATACTGGGCGCGCTGGTCTTCACTATGATTCTCATTCCGTGGATCGGCACGGATGGCGCCGAGCAGACGCTGATCGTGCTGGCGGCCATCGCCGGTCTGGTGGTTCTCGGGCCGCTGGTGTGGCGCGCACGCACTGCCATCGGCGCCATCGCGCTGTTGGCATCCATGGTGGTGGCGGCCTATCTGGCTTCGCGAGTCCACCCCGTTCCCCCGGAATTGATCGCTTACGGGCGCCGCATGTTGACGTCGGTGGGACGCTCGAAGATTCTGTATGTGGGTGAGGGCATCAATTCGTCGATCGCCATTTCGCGCTGGGACGATGGCGCCGTCCAGTTCCACGTGAGCGGCAAGGTGGAGGCGTCCACCGAATCGTACGACATGCGCCTGCAGCGGCTGCTGGGCCATATGCCGGCGCTGTTCCATCCGGACCCGAAGTCGGTGCTGATTGTGGGCTTCGGCGCGGGCGTCACGGCCGGCTCGTTCGTGGTGCATCCCACCATCCAGCGCATCGCCATCTGTGAGATGGAGCCTCTAATCCCGCCCATCGCCACGCAGTATTTCGGCCAGCAAAATTATTTCGTGAAGGACGACCCGCGCACGCAAATCTACTATGACGACGCGCGCCACTTCGTGCTGACCACGCCGGAGAAGTTCGACATCATCACGTCGGACCCCATCCATCCGTGGGTGAAGGGCAGCGCCACGTTGTACTCCAAGGAGTATTTCGAGCTGGTGAAAGAGCACCTGAACGCGGGCGGAGTGGTGACGCAATGGGTGCCGCTTTACGAAAGCAACGCGGAGACCGTGAAGAGTGAGATCGCGACATTCTTCGAAGTGTTTCCCGGCGGGTCGGTGTGGGCCAATGAGCTGAGCGGCAGCGGATACGACGTATTCCTGTTCGGCCAGAAAGACCCGGCGCCGGTGAATATCGACAAGATCCAGGAGCGCCTTAACAGCCCCGCCTATGCGCGCGTGGTGCAGTCGCTGCGCGATGTAGGGTTGGGGAACGCGGTGGCCATGATGAGCGTCTACTCGGGGCAGGATTCCGATCTGAAACCCTGGTTGCAAGGCGCCGAGATCAATGGCGATTGGAACCTGCGCCTGCAATACCTGGCCGGCCTTGCCGTCAACAACAGCCGGGAAGGCCAGATTTACAGCGAGATACTGACTTACCGGCGGTTTCCGGCGAATTTGATTACCGGGTCGGATCAGATGCTGCAGCAACTGGCGGCGGCGATTCAGGCAGGCGGGCAATAGGGGGCCGCCTCTAAGATCGCGCCGTCTTCCTTGACGACCGTTTCCGCGCCATCTTCGCCGCCTCCGCCCGGCGGAAGCAGTTCGCCGCATGATCGTTGACCATCCCCACCGCCTGCATCCACGCGTAGACAATCACCGGCCCGACGAATTTGTATCCGCGCTTCTTCAGCGCCGCCGAGATCTCATGCGACAACGGCGTACTGGCTGGAACGGTGACCCCGTCGCCCTGAATCGGACTTCCGCCCGCCATCCCCCAAACAAACGCGGCGAAATCCTCGCCGGCCGCTTGCATCGCCAAATAAGCACGGGCGCCGCCGATAGTGGCCTCGATCTTGGCGCGCGACCGAATAATGCCGGCGTCCGCCATCAGCCGCCGGATATCGGCCGCATTGAATTTCGCCACCGTCTCCGGTTCGAACCCCCGGAAAGCCGCGCGAAAGCTTTCCCGCCGCCCCAGGATGGTGCGCCAGGATAGCCCGGCCTGGAATCCTTCGAGCATCAGCATTTCCCACAGCGCGCGGCTATCGTGCACAGGCCTGCCCCACTCCCAATCGTGATAGGCCGCCATCAACGGATCGCCCTCGGCCCAGAGGCAGCGGGAAAGGTTGCTCATCGGGGTATTTTCTCATTGATCGGTGGTTCTTTGATATTGGTCAATCCTAAGGCTGCGGCGTGAAACGCGAAGCACAAGTGGTCGTCTCAATATCCTTTAGAGAAGCGCCTGGAATCTCGACGCCCGTGTCGGAACGTGCCAGGCCAGCACGCCCACCTGCTCACTCCACATCCACCCAAGCCCGCTTTCTCCAGGATTCCAGCCCCTTCTCCGCAAGCTGCACCCCCTTCGCGCCTTCCATCAAATCCCACGGAAACGGCTCGCCCTTCACCACGTGCCGCAGAAACAGCTCCCACTGCCGCTTGAACGCATTATCCATCGGCATCTGCTCCGGCATCTTCTGCCACTGGTCGAAAAAGTCAAACGGATTTTCAACATCCGGATTCCACGTCGGCCGCGGCGTCCCGCCATACGGCTGCATCCAGCAATCCCGCAAACCCGCCAGCGCCGACCCCTTCGTGCCATCCACCTGGATGGTCAACAGATCGTCGCGCCGCACGCGCACGCACCATGACGAGTTGAAGTGCGCAATCACGCCGCCTTCCAGCTCAAACGTCGCATAGGCGGCATCGTCGGCCGTGCAATCGTACGGCTTGCCCGCTTCATCCCAGCGCCGAGGAACGTGCGTCGCGCCCAGACAACTCACCGCGCGCACGCGCCCGAACAGGTTGTCCAGCACGTAGCGCCAGTGACACAGCATATCGATGATGATGCCGCCGCCCGCTTCCTTGCGGTAGTTCCACGACGGGCGCTGGCCGGGCACCGTATCACCCTCGAAGACCCAATAGCCGAACTCGCCGCGCACCGAAAGAATCTCGCCGAAAAATCCCTGGTCGCGCAGCGTCTTGAGCTTGAGCAGGCCGGGCAGCCACAGCTTGTCCTGCACCACGCCGTGCTTCACGCCCGCGGCTTTCGCGGCCGCGTAGAGGCTCAGCGCCACATCGTAGGTAGCGGCCGTCGGCTTCTCGCAATAAACGTGTTTGCCGGCTTCGATAGCTTCCAGCACGCACGCGGCGCGACGGTCGGTGGTCTGCGCGTCGAAGTAAATCGAATAGGCCGCGTCCTTCAGTGCGCTGGCGAGGTCGGTGGTCCATGGAATGCCGCCGCACTCCTTCGATATGGCCTCCAGCTTCGCCTCGTTCCGCCCCACCAGCAGCGGCCGCGGCATGATCGCTTCGCCATCGGCGGTCTGCACGCCGCCCTGCTGCATTATGGCGTGGACCGACCGGCGCAGGTGCTGATTCAGCCCCATGCGCCCCGTGACGCCATTCATAATGATTCCGATCTCGTGAGTGACTCGCGAGCTCATTTCTGTTTCTCCGCAGGCTTCTCGGTAGGCTTCTCGGTACACTGCGGTCGCGCGCCTTCCGGAAGCGATGGAACGTCGATGCCGGCTTTGGGCAGCGTGCCTTCCAGCTCCTGACGCCAATGCGCCACGTCGCCGGCCGGTCCATAACAGTACACCATGCGGCACGCGGCGTCGCCAATGTTGGTGAGCTGGTGGAACACGCCCGAGGGTATGTAGACGGCCTGCCCGGAGTGCAGCACGGTGCGCTCTTCGCCCAGGCACATCTCGGCGGTTCCCTCGATCAGGAAGTAGATTTCCTCCTGCGCCTGATTGTGCCAGGGTACCTGGCCGCCGTTCGGTTCCAGCGTGACGTTGCCCATGGAAAAGTTCGACGCCTGGATGGGGCTCGCGCCTCCCACCAGGTTCTGCGTACGCCGCCGCGCCGGATACATGCGGCCGGCTATCTGCGCCAGATCGGCAATAATCATGAGGCCAGAATAGCGCGTCCGCGCAGGACGCTCGGTCGCCCTTGGCGCCAATGTGCGACAGACGCTTTCGTCTGTCAACCCGGCGGCCTCGGCGATTTTGCCCCAGATCGGTTCCGCGCCCGTCCGCGCAGTATGATTGGGAGATGAAGTTGGCTCCTTGCGTGGCGGCTGTTGTAGCTGTCGCGACGGGTGTCACAACCGCCGCCTTCGCCGCGGCCGGCCAGGACCCGATATTCCGCGCCGCCGTCTCGCTGGTGAAGGTGGACGCCGAAGTGGCCGGCAAGAACGGCGTTGTCGATGGCTTGCAGAAGCAGGATTTCGTCATCCTCGATAACGGCCAGCCGCAGACTTTGCGCTACTTCTCGCAGAACGAAGAACCGCTCGATGTCGTTCTGTTGTTCGACATCAGCGCCAGCATGGGCCCCAGCATCCGCAAGGTGGCCAATTCGGCGCAGCTTGCCATGTCCGAGTTGCGCCATGGCGACCGTGTAGCCGTGATGTCTTTCAATACCGGCGTGTGGCTTGAGGCCCCGTTCAACGAGGATCTGAACGCCGTCGCCAATCTTTTGTTGAGAGGCATCCGCAACACCCATTTCGGCGGCGGCACCTACATACTGGACGGCGTGGACGAAGCCGCCAAATACTTTCAGAGCCAGCCTGGAAACGAGCGCCGCCGCGCCGTGCTGGCCTTTACCGACGACGACGGCCACGGTTTCAAAAGCCCGAAATCGGTGACGCGCAACCTATGGGAAGCGGACGCGATCCTCAGCGGCCTGATCATCGGCACTCCGTCGGTTATCCAGATATCGGGACCGCATCTTACCGGCAGCGACGACTATATAGAGGATGTCGCCGCGCAGACCGGCGGCGATGTGGTCCGCGCCGATCCGCCCGGTCCGGCCTTCCGCGAGATGTTACTACGCATGCGCAAGCGGTATAGCTTGTATTACGCCATGCCGCCGGGGAAGCCCGGGCAAGTGCGCCGGGTGACAGTCGAACTAAGTCCGGCCGCAAAGGCCCGGCATCCGGACGCCGCCGTGTTAGCGCGCAAGGGCTATGTCGTGACTAAGGCCGCCGCAGACTCGCAGTAGCTTTGTGGGGCAGCCAATCCTGGCTGCAGCCGGCTTTCAGCCGGCTCTCTTCGCCTCGCGTTAGAGACGCTCCGAGGAGATCGTCCGGCCGATGCCGCGGCCCTTACGGCCAATTGGCCGCGTATAACTCCATCCCGGGGTTCATTTGGGCCACCAACTCAAAGTACGCCTCGAAATCCGGCAGGTCTGAATCGGTGGACATGATTCCCTGCCGGTAACATTCAATAGATGTTCTCAGCAGACACTCCAGGTCGCGGAATGCGAGCAACCACGGGCTGTGGATACAAAGGTGGACGATTTGCCCTTCGCTTGGCGAATCGATCCTACCGAAAGCGTAACCGCCATCCGACGTATCCGTGAGAAACCGAAAGCAATCGCGGTACCGCTGCGGGCAGTCCTCCTCCAATTCAGCTCTCATTGCGTGGATCTCGTCAAACTCAGCGAACGCCTATTCGAACGGAAGGAAGTCGCCGCCAGGCAGTATCTCAAAACTAAAACGCGGGCAGTCTGCCCGGCTATATAATGAGACGGCGCCGGGCGTGATTTTGTAGGGAAGCGTGTCGAACTTGCGCCTAACAAGGTCTGGCGGGCGCCCAGGCCGCAACTGCCTTATAGCGTCGGGATCGATTAGCCGCACCTCGGCGACTAGTTCCTGGAACAGTTCCTGCATACGCGAATCGCCCCTTGACCATTTTAGCCCGCAGCCCGCAAGATCACCGCCGCCGATCTGTCGGGCCCCACTAGCCCGATTGACGTACACACGCAGTGTGTATAGAATGTAGATGGAGCTCGTGAGTTTTAATTTTATGGCAAAACGCATCAACATAATCTTGCCTGAAGTCACGATTCGCACCATTGACCGCTTATCGCGTCCAGGCCAGCGGAGCCGGTTCATCCGCCGCGCCGTGGAGCATTACGTTGCCACTGCCAGCCCGGAAGCTCTTCAAGAGCGCCTAAAGCAAGCGGCCATTCGCGATCGCGATCTGGATCTGGAAATTTCCCACGACTGGTTTGCTGTGGATCAAGAGCAATGGCAACAACTCAACGCGCGAGAAAAGCAACCGGGACCAACTGGCCGCAAAGGGGCGAAATCTACCTCACCGCGCTCGACCCGGCAATCGGGCACGAAATCCAAAAAACCAGGCCCGGGCTAATCGTTCAGAACGACGCTTCTAACCGGTACAGCGCGCTTACCATGGTCGCGCCAATCACCTCCACCGTGCGGTTGCCATTGTCCCCCGTCCACGTGCTGCTGCCAGCGGGCGCGTCAACGGGTCTGACTGTTCCATCAGTCGCGGTTTTCAACCAAATTCGCGCCGTGGATCGCCGCCGGTTAATAAGAAAACTCGGTAAAGCCGATGCTTCGGTAATGGATCAGGTCGATCTCGCCATTCAGGCTGCGTTCGGGCTCACCGGCGGCGAAAGTTAGACCAGTCGCTCATTCCTGCCGCAGATTCTCATCGCCCGCGGGCGAATCAGGTTCGCCGTACTCGACATTGCGCCACGCCTCAAGATAGCGGCTCCGTTGTAATACCAAATGCCCCGAAGCTGACGCGCTTCCCAACGGCGTCTTCCCACCACGAATATAGGGGTCGCCGGACCCGCAGTAACCCCGCAACAAACACGGTTCCTACTTCCCCTTCCCAAACCGGATCGTGATACCAACCCCGACCGACTGGCCGTCCGGTATTGGCATTGAAAAATCGTCGCTCCGTTCCTGGCAGAAGCTGCACTTCGCCGTGAACTTTCCAGAGATGGTCAGTCTCGGGGTTACGTTGACCGAAACGCCTACGCCTGGGCGGTAGCCGTTGCGAGAATTCGGCAGCTCCAGGTTCACATTCCTCGCGATCCAATTGCCAATTTCCACGCCATTGTCGGTTCTCAACAAATGAGTCAACTTCAGTAGCCTGCCGATTCCCAACCCCAGGTACGGAGCAAGGCCCGTTTGCAAACCCAGCTCGTTAAAAAGGTGTTGGGGAAAGTCAGGATCCAGAAATACTCCGTACGGGCCGCGAATCACGAAACCCATCTGGTCGATATGAATATTGCAAAGCTCAGCCCCAAGCGCCGCGTGCAGGGAAGTCACGTCGAAAGAGACTGACTGTTCATCCTCGAAGCCGAACCGGGAACTAAAGGACGGGCTCGCTTGCCGCGGGCGGAAAGAGGAAAGGCTCGGCAGAAGCGGCATGTCTCGAATCTCGCGGTAGCCGAAGCCGTCGGTGGCGGCGAACGAAATGTCGAGCAGATCGGGCGCATTGCGAATAAGTTCGCGAAAGATCTTGCCGCTGCTGTACTGACCGTTGTAATAGAAGGCCTTTCGGCCCAGTGAATCGGTCGCGGAATCGAAGGCCCGCTTGATCGTATCCAGTTCGCGACACTTGAAGTTAATGCCCTTCAAAGTGGAATCCAGTGCCTCCACGGGTGAGGCGACAAAGGAATTCAGAGAAATATGGACATCCTTCAGCCGATCGCAGATAGCCTTCGCTACGGGGTGATTGCCTGTGATAATCAAACGCTCCTCCAGTAGTTTCGATTCAATTCAGAGTAGAGGCACTCAGCGTGCGCGTCAAGAGTCGCACCTTCGATTGCGACAGCCCAGGATGATGAAACGCCGCGCTCACACGCTCGCTCGCGCGAGTGGCTTGGAAGATTCCGCTATCCCGCTCCCCGGAACCCTCCTCGATACCCAGGCGATCCCTGTGACACCGAAAGATAGTGAGGGAATCGGGGGTGGCGTTTCAGGGCGCACAAAAGAAGCCGCCTGAACCATCCACTTACTCCTGCCGCAGCGCCGCCATCGGGTCGATCCGCATCGCCCGCCGCGCCGGAATCAGGCTCGCCGCAATCGCCATCAGCCCCAGGCCCAGCGCCACGCCGCAGAATAACGCCGGATCGCTCGCCGAGACTCCGAAGAGCATCCCCTGGATGAACCGCATCAGCGCCAGTCCGGCCGCCAAACCGCCTGCCAGCGCCGGCGCCACCATCCGCACCGCTTCTCCCAGCAGCATCCGCAGCAGGAATCGCGGCGTTCCTCCCAGCGCCATGCGCACGCCGATCTCGTGCGTTCGCTGCGCCACCGAATAGGCCACCACGCCGTAGATCCCGATCGCCGCCAACACCGCCGCCATCGCCGAAAACGCCGTCACCAGCAGCATGCAGATGCGTCGCAGCGCGAGTGACTCATCGGCCAGATCTTGCAGCGCCAGCGTCTTGAAAATGGGCTGATTCGGGTCCACCGCCCAGATGGCCCGCTCCAGCGGACCAGCCGTCGCCGCCGCGTCCTGCCGTGTCCGCACCACGAAAGCGAGCACCGGAAACGGAATCTGCGCCATCGGCCGGTAGATGTGCGCGCGGCTCTTGCCCGCCAGCCCGTCGGCGCGCACATCGCCCACCACGCCGATCACCGTCACCCACGCAGGCGGCGCCGCATCTCCCAAGCTGATGCGCTTCCCGACCGGGTCGTCGCCGCCCCACACGCGCTCCGCCACGCTCCTGCTGATCACCGCCACGCGGTCCGCGCCCTCGCCGTCGGACGCCGTGAAGTCGCGCCCGCGTAACAGCGGAATCTCCATCGTTCCAAAGTATCCCGGCGTAACCATCAGTTGATCGGCAGTGGATCCCTGGCCGGGCCCCGCTTGCGGACGCCCTTCCACGGCGAAAGATGTCGGGGCCGAGAAGCCTCCCAGCGGCAGAAAGCTGATCGCCGCCGCCGATTTCGCGCCCGGCAGCGCGCGCACATGCTCCAGCACCCCGTCGATAAAGCCGAGCCGCTTCTGCGGATCGCTCGTTGGATACTTGTTGGATGGCAGGAAGACCTGCGCGGTAATCACATGGTCCGCGCGGAAACCCAAGTCGCCCTGCATCAGGTTGCGGAAGCTCTCAATCAGCAGTCCCGCGCCGGCCAGCAGCACCAGCGCCAGAGAAATCTCCACCGCCGCGAAGCCTCGCCGCAAACGCAGCACGCCGCGCCCGGCGGTAGCGCCGCGTCCCCCCATTCTGAGCGCGGCTTCCAGATTCCCGCCGAAACACTGAAACGCCGGCGCCAGACCGAAGGCGATTCCCGCGCCGGCCGTGGCGAGAAGCGCGAAAAGGAACACGCGCGTATCCAGCGGTATGGTCTCGATAGCCGGCAATTGCAGGTTGGCGATGTTCTTCGGAAACAGCGCCAGCATGGCGTTCTTGGCCCACTCCGCCATCGCCAGGCCAAGCGTACCGGCCAGCGCCGAGAGCAGCAAGCCTTCGGCGAGAAACTGCCGCACCAGTCGTCCACGCGCGGCTCCCAACGCGGCGCGCAACGCGACCTCCCGTTGCCGCCCCGAGGCGCGCGCCAGCAACAGATTGGCCACGTTGACGCATGCAATCAGCAGTACGAACGCCACCGCGCCGGTGAGCGCCATCAGCGGCGTGCGCGCGTCGCCGGAGATCATATCGCGCATGGGTATCAGGCGCACTCCAGATCCAGCGTCGGTATCCGGATGTCTCCGCGCGATATCGGCCTGAATCGCGTTCATCTCTGTCTGCGCCTGCGCCAGCCCGATGCCCGGCCGCAGCCGCGCCATGATGCGCAGGTACTTGCCCGAATAGTTACCCGACGCCGCGGGGTCGAGACCCAGCGGCATCCACAACTCGACCATCTGTGGATACTGAAACGCCGGCGGCATGACGCCGATCACGGTGTAGGATTTGCCATCGAGCGTAATCGCCTGCCCGACGATGCGCCAGTCGGCGTGAAATGTGCGCCGCCATAAGCGGTCGCTCAGCACCACCACATCGGGCGCGCCGGGCTTGTCTTCCTCGGGCCGGAAGGTTCTGCCAAGCTGCGGCTCCACGCCCAGCAGTGGAAAGTAGCCCGCCGAAAACTGATACCCGATCAGGAACTGCGGATCTCCGGCGCCCGTTAGCGTGACTTCATTGTCGGTCGACGCCGCCATGCCTTCGAACACATGGTTCCGTCCCTTCCATTCCGCCAATACGCCGCCCGAGGCGAGATCCAGGTCGATGTTCTTCGCGGGATTGTCGGTCCAGACGGTAATCAGCCGCTCCGCGTGCCGGTAGGGCAGCGGGGCTAGCAGAACGGCGTTCACTACGCTGAAAATGGCGGTGCTGGCGCCGATTCCCAGGGCCAGCGTCAGAACCGCTACGGCGGTGAAGCCGGGGCTCTTGGCAAAGGTGCGCAATCCGTAGCGCAGATCCTGGGCGGTTTGGGAAATCGAGCGCCGCGCAGCGCCGCTCCACATGTCGCGCGTGGTCTCCTGAATCAGGCCGACATTGCCCAACTCCCGCCGGGCCCCAGCCGCGGCGTCTGGCATCGCTTCACCGCGCTCGATGCGGTCTTGCGCCGCCATGCGCAGATGCGCCTGAATCTCTTCGGCGAGTTCGTTCTCGCGGCGTCGACGCCAGGTCCACATGCCGGCACCTCCGTGGGTTAAAGGCTGTAGATATTCTACGGCATTGGCTGTAGATTGTCTATAGTGCCACCGCCCGCGGAGAAATAGGCCAGGAACTTCGCATAGCGGGATTCGCAGCGCGCCAGGCGGCGCAAAAACAAGCGAAGGCGATAGCGAATGCACGGCGCGGCAACGGAAGTACGACCCGCGGATTCTGCCTTGCATTTATTGAGAAAGCAAAAAAGGCCGGTTCACGAACTCGCAGCCCCTGCAAGCCTTTCCTGGCCATCGAATGGCTTCAGCCCGGAGAAGGTGAAGACGCGGCCGCTTTGCGCCTGCTCCACAAACTCCCCGATTCCTACGGCAGCCGGAAATAGCGGAAATAGCCATGCCGCTCGACAAGTTGGCCATTGGTTTGCTAGAATAGATACATATTGATTGTGGTACTTTCGCCCGCTGTATCTGCCCCCAAATCTTCGGCGCATCTTACCTCACGCAATCCATTCGAGGAGTAAAGCGTAAACAAGTCTATGGCTTCCAATTCCTATTCCCAGGGCGCTCAGGTCGAACACCTGAAATTCGGTTTGGGCACCGTGATGTCGAGCAGCGAAGAGCGCATTGTGATCAAGTTCGACGATCACGGCGAGAAGAAGTTCGTCACCCCGATGGTGATGGGCAGTCTGAAAAAGAGCGACCGGCAGCCACCCGCCGAAAAGAAGCGGGCCAGCAGAAAGAAGACCGTGCCGGCGGCAAGTTTAGCGTAACCATTTGAGGATTCTCGTTTGAACGCACTTCAAAAACGGATGTTCGAAGAGGCCCGGAAGCGCAATCCGGACCTGAAAATTCCCACCCCAACCGCGTCCGGAGCGGAACTGACCGAAGCCGACCTCGCCTTGGTGAAGCAAGGCGTAGGAGACAAATCCAGCCGGCCGGCTCAGGCCGCTGGATCCGCCGACGCCGGCGAAGAGGCCCCCACCGGCGAGCAGCCCGGAAGCGTGGTCACCTACTTCGAAGCCAAGGGCTTCGGATTCCTGCGCCCCGACGACGGCGGCAGGGATATCTTCTTCCACGTCTCGCGTCTGGTGGAAGGCTTGGCGACCGATCTCAAACCCGGCACGCGCGTGCTCTACGAATTGGGGATGGACCGCACCGGCAAGATGGCCGCCAGCAGTGTCCGCATCGCACCGGCAGCGCCGCCCAAATAAGCCGCAAATTCTCCGCCACTGGATTCGGTTGCGCCTGCGCCAATGTGGGACAGACGTTTTCGTCTGTCAACTTTTCATAGGCAATGAGGCGGGGGACAGTAAGAGGACACTGAATGAGGTGCATTCGCAGGCTCCGGGCCAGCTAAGGAGCCGCACCACGGCAAGTCGCCCGGCGGCCGCGCGCCGCCGGGTCTTTAGCGAACGGGGGGATTTACACCTTCGGCATAGGAGCCCGGAACAGCAGGGCTCCGTTGTCCAGCTTGCCGACGTACTGCATGTTCCTGGCGTCGAAGTTGCGAGGGGTTGCCGCTTTGATGTCGTAAGGCGTTCCGGGGTGGAGCGTCCCTTTGACATGCGCGTTTTGCAGGGTGATTTGCATCGGGCCGAAGCTCTCCGTGACGATGCCGGCGTCGGCCGTTGCCACTTCCACCGGTGGCGGCGTCAATTCCGTAGACACGGTTGCCTTGGCGATTTTGAATACCAGTTCGGGAGTTGCGGTTGCTCCGCTAGACATAGTTACCTCTTTTCTGCGCCTGCCACGACTCTCTCTACTGACTGCGTAAATCGTGTTAGCGCGAAATTAGTCTATGCCCGAATTCCTTTTAATGCAAGAGAATTATTATCTGTAATTATGAATCCATTATCAAGTGTATCTTAAGATGCAGTGAGCCCTAATGGAAGTTATATCTCACTGTAATAGAAGGTAGTTATCTAGGGAAATAACCCGGCCTGCGCACCATCGCCCGGTCGCCGATTTACCTTAAAGTATTCAAATGCCAATTCCGTTGCCACGCGCCCTCTCGGCGTCCGGTTCAGAAACCCAAGCTGGATCAAATATGGCTCGTACACCTCCTCGATGGTATCCGCCTCTTCGGCGATCGACGCCGCAATCGTGTTCACGCCCACCGGGCCGCCGCGGTATTTTTCCAGAATGGTCAACATGATCTTCTGGTCGATCTCGTCCAGGCCGTATCGATCCACGTCCAGCAGATTCAACGCCGTCTGCGCCACCGCCTTGGTGATTCGTCCGTCCGCCCGCACCTGCGCGTAATCGCGTACGCGCCGCAACAGCCGGTTGGCGATGCGCGGCGTCCCGCGGCAGCGCCGTGCAATCTCTTCCGCCGCGGCATCTTCGATCTCCACATTCAGCAATTTCGCCGAGCGCCTCACGATGGTCTTCAGTTCTTCCACCTGGTATGGGTCCAGCCGCAATACCAGTCCGAAGCGCCCGCGCAGCGGCGCGCTCACCAGACCTTGCCGCGTGGTGGCGCCGATGGCCGTGAATTTGGGCATGGGCAGCGAGTGCGTCCGCGCGCCCGGCCCCGCGCCCACTAGAATATCGACGCGGAAATCCTCCAGCGCCGAGTACAACATCTCCTCCACGTCCGGCAGCAGGCGATGGACTTCGTCGATGAAGAAGACCTGCCGCGCGCGAATGTTGCTCAGAATGCCCGTGAGGTCGAGCTTCTTCTGCAAAACCGGCCCGGACGTAGTGGTGAAAGGCACTTCCATCTCCTCGGCGATAATGGATGCCAGCGTGGTCTTGCCCAATCCCGGCGGACCGTAAAGCAGCACGTGGTCCAGCGCCTCGCCGCGCATGCGGGCGGCCTCGATGGCGATGGAGAGGTTCTCTTTCAGCTTGCTTTGCCCGGTAAAGTCGGCGAGTCGCCGCGGGCGTAATCCCGCTTCGAACTGGGCCTCTTCGGGTTGCGCATCGCCTGAAATGAGTGGCCGGCCGGGCATGTGCTCTTAACGTACCAGTTCCAACGCCCGGCGGAAGAGGGGCTCAAACTCGGCGGGCGTGCCCGCGGTTTTGGCTTTGCGCACGGCAGCTTCGGCTTGCGGGCGGGCGCAGCCCAGGTTGAGCAGCGCCGAAAGCACGTCCTGTTCCACCGGCGAAAGCGCTTCGGCGGGGGGTGTGGCAGGTTCTTCGCCGGTCACCGCCGGCAGCTTATCGCGCAACTCCACCACCATGCGCTCCGCGGTTTTCTTGCCCACCCCCGGGATGCGCACCAGCCGTTCCAACTCGCTGCGCCGGATGGCATTCACCAGGTCCACCGCCGTCACGCCCGACAGCACCTTCACCGCCAGTGTTGGCCCGATGCCGCTCACGCCGATCAGTTTTTCGAACAGCGCCTTCTCGTCCTGCGTCAGAAATCCGTACAGCGCCAGCGCATCTTCGCGCACGTGCGTGTGGATTCGCAGCCGCACCTCCGCGCCCGTTTCCGGCAGATGGGTGTAGGTGGAAACCGGAATCGTAACGTCGTATCCCACGCCTCCGGCCTCCACCACAGCCTGGTTCGGATGCTTCTCCAGCAAGACCCCGCGCAGCAGCGCAATCATAAGCTTGTATTATGACTGCGCCGCCAGCGCGAGGCAACGATTGTAGGGCGGACCCCTGGGTCCACGACTGGGTCCGCGCGGGTCCCCCTGGACCCGCTCTTCGCCCGCAAAGCCAGCCGCAGGCAATGCGACAATCAAAAGTGAAATGCCCGCCACACAGCGCTTCTTCGCAACAAGCCGTTGGACCCCAGGAAACCTCCGGCGCGCCGAGCTGCATCACGTCGAACACCTCCACCTGAAGTAATCAGCCGACCTCGACAATGGCACGCCGCCGCTTCTTCGTCGACGCCCTGCGCAACGGACTCGCCGAACTCCACGGTGAGGACGCCCGCCACCTGACGCGCGTCCTCCGCGTAGAGCCCGGTCAGCAATACGAAATCTCCGACAACCACGCCGCCTATCTCGCCGAAATCGCCGAAGCGCGCGGCGAGCGCGTGGTCTTTCGCATCATCGAGCCGCTTCCCGCGCCCAATCCGCAGGCTCCCATCACCTTGCTCGCGTCGATCGTCAAGTTCGACCGCTTCGAATGGATCGTCGAAAAGTCCACCGAGCTCGGCGTCGAGCGCATCGTCCCGGTCGCCGCCACGCGCACCGAGAAAGGCCTTTTCGACGCTTCCGTCAAGCGCACCGAGCGCTGGCTCCGTATCGCGCGCGAATCCAGCCAGCAATCGCGCCGCGTCCGCATGCCCGCGATTCTGCCCGCCGTCCGCTTCGAGCGCGCCATCGCCGAAACCGCGGAATACCGCTGCTTTCTGGATGAAGGCTTTCCGGATGAAGCCCAGGCGCCTCCTCTGCTCGCCACCTTGCCCACCGAACGCACTGCCGCAGATCGCATCGCCGTGCTGCTCGGTCCCGAAGGCGGTTGGACCGATGCCGAGCGCCAACTGGCCATCGCCGCGGGATGGCGCGCCGCGTCGCTGGGGCCGAATATCTTACGTACGGAAACAGCCGCGGTGGCCGCGCTCGCCATTCTTGCCAACGCATGGATGGTCTAATGAGAAGAGGGACTGAAACCGCGGCGTGCCGGAAACCTTCGACCTCTTTCTCTTCATTGTTTTTGTAATCGTTCAATGCTGCATCTCGTCGGCGCTGTGGAAAGCGCACCGTCACCCGTCGGCGCGCGTTTCCATCGTGCTCTTCGAAGCGCTGGTCGCCTGCGGCTATGCCTGCACCTTCGCCGGCCCCGGCCGCCTTACGATTGTGCCCGGCCGCCTCGCCGAGGTCGCCGGCGCCGCGGCTCTCCTCTATCTCGTCATTTCGTCTTTCACGTGGGCAATATATTTTGCGGTCGGCCGCGTCCGTAAGCATTTTGCCGCTCCCACCAGCGCCGCGCGCCGTCGCGCCCTCAATGCCGCCGGAAATCTCGCCATGGCCGGGCCTCTGGCAGCCATCGGCTACGGCGCGCTGATTGAGCGCACCAGGTTCCGCGTGCGCGAAGTCGATACGCTCGTTCCCGGCCTCGCGCCAGGGCTTGACGGCCTCCGCATTCTGCAATTGAGCGACATTCACATGGGGCCGTTCCTCAGCGAATCGGACCTGGCCAGAGTGATCGATATGGGCATGGAATTGAAGCCCCATCTCGCCGTGATTACCGGCGACCTGATCTCCAGCCGCGGCGATCCGCTGGATGCCTGCATCCGCCAGCTGGCGCGCGTCAAGGCTGACGCGGGCGTCTTCGGTTGCATGGGCAATCACGAACATTACGCGCGCGCCGAGGACTATGTGGAACAGGCGTCGGCGCGCGCCGGAATCCGTTTCCTGCGCAGCCGCTCGCAGCAGTTGCAATTCGGCGGCGCCACGCTCAATCTTGCCGGCGTGGATCACCAATCGACCACGCATGGAAAGCCATTTCTGGTGGGGGCGGAACGCATGGTGGTCCCCGGCGCCTTCAACCTGCTGCTCTCGCACAATCCCGCCGTTTTCCCGGTGGCCGCCCACCAGGGCTATAATTTGATGCTGTCCGGACACACGCATGGCGGCCAGATCAATGTCGAGATTTACGACCAGTCCATCACCCCGGCGCGCTTCTTCACGCACTACATCTACGGCCTCTACCACGCGCAGGGCGCGGCCGCGTACGTCACGCGCGGCATCGGAACCATCGCCATCCCGGTCCGCATTGGGGCTCCACCGGAAATTACCGTGATCCATTTGAGGAAGGCTTAGCGGCGTCCGTGCGCTACTTGATCCTGAGCGATATCCATGCCAACCGGGAGGCGCTGGACGCCGTGGTGGCCGATTCCGCCGGCAGCTTCGATCAAGTGCTTTGCTGCGGCGACCTGGTCGGCTACGGCGCCGATCCGAATATCGCCGTCGAATGGGTTCGCGCCAATTGCGCCGCCGTGGTGCGCGGCAATCACGATAAAGCCTGCACCGGCCTGGACGATCTGGAATGGTTCAACCCGATCGCGCGCACGGCCGCCCTGTGGACCGCGCAGGTGCTCACTCCGGAGAATGCCGATTACGCCCGCGCTCTGCCGAAAGGACCTTTCGCGCTGGGCGGTTTTGAGATTGTACACGGCTCGGCCATCGACGAAGACGAATACGTGCTGGGCCCCGCCGAAGCCGAGCAGGCATTCTCTTACATGGAAAACCGTGTGGAGTTTTTCGGCCACACGCACGTGCAGGGCGGTTTTCTCTGGAACCATTCGCGCGTGGAGATTCTCAACCGCGTGGCGGCTCGCAGTAGCAAGCAGTTGCTCGAGATCGACCCTGGCTGCGCCTACATGATTAATCCCGGCTCCATCGGCCAGCCCCGCGACGGCGATCCGCGCGCGGCATATGCCGTTTACGATACCGATGCGGGAATAGTGACCTACCGCCGCGTAGCCTATGACGTGGCGGCCGCGCAAAAGAAAATCCGCGAGGCCGGCCTGCCGCCCATCCTGGCAGACCGGCTCGCGGTCGGCAGATAGTCTATCTTCCCGATCTGATTGCTCTGCTGCTCTGCGCGGCTTTGTGGGTCAGGTTGTTAATCAATAATGGCGCTTACGCGGCGTTCCTCGGCGGCCAAAGCATTTTCTGTCTCGTCGCTTACCCCGGAACCTTCAAACGAACGGATTAAACGCGCATCTTACCCGTCGCAGGTTTTGACACAGCTGAAACTGCTCGACGCCCATATTCGACAGATAGGTCTCGTAAGTGGATTTGAAAGTAGCCGCGGCAGTTTCGGGCCCGGTCAGAGGCGAGAACCCGGCGTGATCTTTTCTGAGTTGAGCTATACCTGACTCCGATCGATAGACGTTGGAAATCACGATTGCGGCGAACTCCTCATAGTTATCCATCCCTGGATTGCCGGCGACTTGTTCAAACACAGCGCGTCCCGCCATCTGGCGCAAACCGTGTACCATCTCGTGTAGTAAGATCTCGTCGGGCTTCGCGCCCGGACCCGTCGGAGCGCCAGGAGCAGCGAAGGTATTCGGCGAAAACCTTATTTCGGTGTGCTGCCCGTTCCCTCTCCAATGACCGCCGGCCTGCCCGGACTTCCCTCGATTATCCAACTGATGGATCCCGTATCGCCTTCCCACTTCACGCCGCTGCTATCATCCGGGTAGTCGGCTATCGAGTACGCTAAGAGCGTAATCTGCGTTGGGCTATCCAGACGATACTTGAAGCTCATGGAATAACGCTGCCCCAGGCTGACGCCTTGAATCTTGATCCGGTATCCCGCATAGAAACGCTGGCCGGTAATCACCGCTGAATTCTTAGTTGCCACGCCATACCCCTGCCCCCCAGCCGCTGCCGTACCTAGCATGGTAGCCGCTTTCACATCTTGCGCCGCCGCGGTGGCATTGAACTGTCCGTTTTGAAGGGTAGGATGATAGGGCCTGATGACCATCTTTCTTTTCTTGCCGAAAATCTCAGTCATTACCGCCCATCCAGTCCAGGTACGAATTAGCCCGGTGAGCAACGTCAGTACGCCCGTTTCGTAGCTGCTCTTGCTTGCCGAGGCCGCCGCTGAAGGGAACCAGTGCAAGCCCAAGGCGCCGGACGTGAACTCGTCTCCTTCAACCGCTATGTTCGGAATTAATCTGAATTGTTGCATTTCCCCGTTCCTCCGGCTCATTCTCAAATGAGCTTAATGTGTTGGGCGCGAATCACCCCTTCGGCCCACTGCTCAAACGAGTATACCGGCGGATCTGACATCGCACAACGATTCTGAGTAAAAGCGGATATAGTACCGCGGCAGGCCGGGAAATGCTCGCGCCGCGCGAATTACAGTTTTTCGCCTTCCAACTGTCGTATATCATGCAGCAGCTTCGGCAGAAAGCCATCCTCATCGCTACTGTAATAGCCGCGGATGCGCATGTGCCGGTCCACCAGCGTGAAGCGGACGCTGTGTATCATGCTGCCATCCACCGGGTTCAGTTTGAAGCCGTCGCGGCCGATCTGGTTCAGCTTGCCCTGATCGCCCGTCAGGAAATGCCAGCGGCTCGCGTCGGCCTTGTAGTGCCTGGCATATTCGGACAGCACCGGCGGCGTATCGGTCGCGGGGTCCACCGTGAATGAGACAATCTTCACGTCCGGCGTACCGGCGGTCTGACCCTGCACCTCGCTCATGTAATGGCTCATCAGTGGGCACGGTCCGGGACACGTAGTGTAGATGAAATCGGCCACCCACACGTGGCCTTCGAGCGATTTACTATCGAACGGCTGGCCGCTTTGCGAAGTCAATTGGAACGGCGAAAGCTGGCTCATAACGCTGAGCGGCGCAGGCCCCAAGGAAGGTCCCGAGCACGCCGCGCCGAACAGGGCTATCGCTGCAACCGCTGTTCTCATGCCAAACGCCTTCATGCCGAGCTACGCGCACTCTTTCGCGCCGCCATCACTCCCGACGCCAGCAGCAGCGCTACCCCGAATGCCGCCGTCACCACCAGGCTGGTTAGCGCTCCCGGCGTGGCATTGGGCATCAGCAGCGCGTGGTTCAGCAGCGAGATGGAATACGTCAGCGGATTGATCCACATCACCGCTTTGATCCAGCCGTGCGCCGTAGCCATGGGGAACAGCGCGCCGGAAACAATCCACATGGGGAACAGCAGCAGGTTCATCAGGGCGTGAAATCCCGCGGTGGATTCCATCTTCCACGCCAGCACGAACCCCAGCCCGGTGAGCGTGAACGAGACCAGGAAAATGGTCCCGGCCAACACCACCAGTTCGCCGGGCGCAATGCCGATGCCCGCCAGCGGCGCGAACAACAGGAAGATCATGCCCTGAATCCACCCCAGCGTCGCCGAGCCCAGAATCTTGCCCAGCACCATGCTGGTGCGCGGCGCCGGCGAGACCAGCATCGAAAGCAGAAACCCTTCGCGCCGGTCTTCGATAATCGTGATGGTGGAAAAGATCGCCGAGAACATCACCGTGAGCACCAGCGCGCCTGAGTAGAACTTCGCCAGGTCGTTCGACCCGTAGCCGATAAACAGCCAGAACACCAGCGGCGACGCCACCACGCCCATCACGCGGCTCTTCTGCCGCCAGAAGCGCACCAGCTCGCGCTGCCACAGCGTGGCGGCCGGCAAAATGAAGCTATTCAATTCCCGCTCCCGTCTCTTTCATGAAAACGTCCTCCAGGCTTGGCTTGTGCAGGCCCACCGATTCGATGGCCCCCGGAAACGCCTCCACCACGTCCGCGATAAATCGGTGGCCGCTCGCGATCTCCACTCTCACCTGGCCGTCCAGCGCCACCGCGCGCACGCCGAAACGCTGCCCGATTTGCGCGGCCAGCGCCTGCGCGCCATCGTCAGTCGCCTGCAGCACCACCACGTCGCCGCCGATGCGCGCGCACAGCTCGCCAGGGCTGCCCGCGGCCACTATGCGCCCCTGGTGCAGCAGAATCAGACGGTCGCAGCGCCCGGCTTCTTCCAGAATATGCGTGGTCAGCAGAATGGTGACGCCGTCCTGCGCGCGAAGCTCTTCCACGTGCCGCGAAAGATCGCGCCGCGCGGCCGGGTCGAGACCGGTGGACGCTTCATCCATCAGCAATACCTGCGGCCGGTGCAGCAGCGCCTTGGCGATTTCCACGCGGCGGCGCAATCCGCCGGAAAGCGCCTCTACCAGATCTTTGCGGCGGTCTTTGATCCCCAGGCGCGTCATGGCGCCTTCCATGCGCTCGCGCAGCGTGGCGCCGCTCAACCCGTGCAAGTGGCCCTGTGCGCGCAGGTTCTCCTCCACCGTTAGCGCTTTATCCAGGCTCTGCGTTTGAAACACCACGCCCACTGTGCGGCGTACCGCGGCAGGTTCGCGGACAACGTCATGCCCGGCAATGGCGGCGCTGCCCTCCGTGGGCGCCATCATCGTGGCCAGCACGCGGAACAGCGTCGATTTACCGCCGCCATTCGGACCCAGCAGCCCGAAAATCTCGCCCTGCTTCACTTCGAAGCCAACGTTCGAAAGCGCGACACGGTCTCCGTAGCGATGAGTCAGATTGCGTACTTCAATCACAGACCGGGCCTATCGAAGAGCATCAGGCCGTAGATCAGCGGAAGGTAGAGAACCGATGCCATCAGCACGCCGCGCGCTCGCGTCACGCTGCGCTCCACCGCCACGCGCACTCCGGAATAGAGGAACCACAACCCCAGACCCAGCGCCCCCGCCAGATAAACGTTGCCCGACATCCCGAACGCCACCGGCAGCAAGCTCACCGGAATGAGCGCAATTCCATACAGCACCATCTGCCGCGCCGTCGACCGGCAATCGGGTTCCACCACCGGCAGCATGCGGATGCCCGCCTGCGCGTAGTCTTCCTTATACATCCACGCGATGGCATAGAAATGCGGGAATTGCCACAGAAACAGGATGGCCGCCAGTATCCACGCCTCCACCGTCACCACGCCCGCGGCCGCGGCATAGCCGATCAGCGGCGGCATCGCCCCGGGAATCGCGCCCACCGTGGTGGACCACCACGTGCGCTTTTTCAGCGGCGTATAAAGGAAAAGATACATCGCCAGCGTGAAGGCGCCGATCAAGCCCGATAGCAGGTTGACGCCGAGCCACAATTCCATGAAGCCCGCCACTGAAAGCGCGGCGCCGAAGGCCAGTGCGCTGCCGGGCGTCAACTGTCCCAGCGGCAAAGGACGGCCGGCGGTGCGCCGCATCTTGCGGTCCGCGTCCCGTTCGAACCATTGATTCAGAGCCGCCGTGCCGGAGGCGATGAGCGCGGTGCCGATAATGGTATTGAGCAACGAAAGCAGGTGGATATGCCCCAGAAACTCGCGCCAGCTTGAGGCGTTGGGCAATCCGAAAAAGTAGCCGATGCCGGCGCTCATCATGATGAGCCAGGTGATGCGCGGCTTGGTCAATGCGATGTAATGGCGCATCAGGCGATCACCACTCCGCCGTGCGCCAGTTCGGCGTCCTCCGGCCGGATCTGCCGGTAAACCAGCGCGGCCAGCGTCACTGAAGCGCCGAAGGTAACCGCGCCCATCACGGCATGCGCGACGGTAAGCCACTGCAGCGCTCCCGCCGCCAGCAGATTCATGTATGCGCCCGTGCCCAGCAGCAATTGCGAGAACGTGAGCGAGATCAGCCACAGCGCGGCGCGGCGAACGGCGGCGGTTTGCATATTGCGCAGAAACGCCTGGATGCCGGCCCACAACACCAGCGCTGCGGCCACGCAGGCGCCGGCGAAGTGAGGCGCAAAGCTGACTTTGCTAAAGCTCACGGCGACGCCGATCGCGCTTTGCGTCAACAGAGCGGCCGCGGCGAGAAGGGGCGCGGGGCCGTGCTCTGCCAATCCGTAACGCATACGGGCTGCCACGGAGAAGCGCCGCGGCTGGGAATTGTTCATAGGCCGAAGTTCTATTGTAAACGGTCCGCAGGGCCGCCGCGTCGAAACTGGATCGCCGCCTGCCACCGCCCGCAGGCTCGCCAACCCGTTAAGCTACCATGTCCCCATGTCCCTGGTCCGGCTGATCTGCTGGAACGCAGACCTCGCCCGCGAGCGCGCCGCCCTCTTGAAGACCGCGCGTCTCGATGTCGACGCCTCGCCGCTGAACACGTCGCGCTTAATCGGACATATCATGGAGAAGCCTCCATCGGCAATCGTGATCGATCTGGATCGCATGCCCTCGCACGGCCGCGCCGTGGCCGTGGTCCTGCGCCGCAGCGCCTCCGCTCGCCACATTCCGCTCGTATTCGCCGGCGGCGCCGATGAGAAAGTCGCCCGCATCCGCCAGGAGTTGCCGGATGCCGTCTTCACGCCCTGGAGCGCCATCGCGCCGTCCATTCGCCGCGCGGTGAAGAGCGCGCCCGCCGCGCCCGTCAAGCCCCGCCCTCTCATGGAGCGCTATGAAAGCTCCGGCCTGGTGCGCAAGCTCGGCCTCAAGCCCGGCATGGTCTGCGCCCTGCTGCAGGCGCCCGAAGGATTCGAAGAGCGCATCGACGATCTGCCCCAGGACCTCGAATTTCAACCCAGGATCGCCCCGAACACCGCCCTCGTCATCTGGTTCGTACGCACCCGCGCCGAAATGGAATTCGCCGCCGACCGCGCCAGCCTGCGTCTGCCCCAAGGCGCCTCCCTGTGGATCGTCTACCCCAAGCGATCCGGCCGCTACCCCGTGGACTTCACGCTCACCGATGTCCGCGCCGCCGCGCTTTCCGTGGGTCTGGTGGATTACAAAATCTGCGCCGTGGATGACGATTGGACCGGCTTGAAATTCGCGCGGAGGAAAAAGTGAAAGCGCTGGTGATCCCGGCCTACCAGCCGTCTGAATCGCTGCTCCACCTGCTCCAAGACCTCACCGCCGGATTATTCGCCGCGATCGTCGTGGTCGACGATGGCAGCGGTCCCGCGTATGCGGAAATCTTCGCGCGCGTGGCCGCTTTTCCGAACGTTCAGATCGTGCGGCACGCCGTCCCCATCGGCAGGGGCGCCGCTCTACGCACCGGAATCCACGCCGCGTTATCCACTGCGCCGCATCTCACTGCAGTCGTCACGACGGACATCACCCACTCCGCAAAAGAAGTGGCGTGGGCCCATGGCCTGCGGCGAACACGGGATTCTCTGGTGCTCGTAACCCGCCAGCCGCCGCCGCGCAGCATCGCCACGCTGGCTGTAACATGGGCACTCACCGGCCAACCGCTATCGGAGCCCGAGACGACGCTCCGTTCCATCCCCGCCGCGCTCCTTCCGCATCTGCTGCGAATGGAATCGAACGGCCCCGAGTTCGAAGTCGAGACGCTGCTAGTCGCCGGCCAGCATAGCATTCCTGTGCTTGAGGAACAGGTAGGGCAACCTGCCGAGGCTCAATCGCAGTTGGCAGGCGAAAGCGCCTGCCCCACAGAAGCGCAGGCCATTGCGCAGCAACATGGGACACAACGTGGGACAGACGCTTTCGTCTGTCAACCCGCCGACCCCCGCCCCTCACCCGCAGCCTCTACCTGGTTCGCCCCTCTAGCCCTGCTCAAATTCGCCATCGAGTCGAGGCCCTACCGCGCCGTCGGCTTCGCATTCGCGCTCCTCACCGCGGCGATTCTCATCGCGGCGACAGTCTCTGAGATCCGCGGCTTCGCCACCGGCCATCTCTTCAGCCAGCCCATCTGGCTCCCTTGGGGACAGCGCCGCCTGGCGCATTTCGCCACACTTTTCGCCGCCTTCAGCCTGCCGCTGTTGCTCCTGTTTCCCTGGGCCTACGCCTCCGCATTCACCGCACTTGTCACCGGCGCCACCGTACTAGCAACCGGTCCGCTGGCGGTAGCCGCCGTCGTCTTCTTCCTGGCCTCTGCCTGGGCGCTCGGATCGAGGCTGCTGGGCAAGTCCGATTACCGCGAGCCCGAAACGCACGTTTGCGCCACTCTGCTTGGCATAGCCATCTATGCCTTCGCGATGACGCTCACCGCGCGCATTCCCGTGAACTACCCGGCTGCCTGGGCCGCCGTTGTCGCCATCCCCATCCTGCTTGATGCCCGCGGCGTCATCCGCCGATTCCGCCAGCTGACGGCGCTGCTTCGCTCCATCAGCCTGCCCAACTGGCCCGAGCGCAGCGCCTTCGCCCTGCTCGCCTTCGTCCTCTGCATTCACTGGTTCGCCGCCCTCGAGCCCGAAACCAGTTCGGACGGCCTCGCCATGCACCTCGCCGTGCCCGCCAACATCGCCGCCCATCATGCCATGACGTACCAGCCGGACCTCTTCCTCTGGTCCGTCATGCCCATGGGCGCCGATTTCAGCTATGCCATCGTCTACCTGCTGGGCGGCGAGCCCGCTGTCAGCCTGTTCAACCTCGCCCTGCTGCTCTCCATCGCCGCGATCGTTTATTCCGCCAACCGCCGATGGCTGCCGCGCGCCCCCGCGCTGGTGGTGACGGCGCTTTTCGTCAGCACCCCGCTGGTACACCTGGTCACCGGCTCTTTGTTCATCGAGAACTTCGTCGCCGCCATGATTCTGGGCGCGCTGGCCGGGCTCTGGCGCTTCCGCGAGACCGGACGGCGGAACCTGCTCTTCGCCGCTGCAGCCCTCGCCGGCGCAGCCTCGGCCGCCAAACTGGGAGCGTGCATTTTCGCGCTGCTGGCCGTAGCGTTCGCCGTCGCCGAAGTCCGGCGGCAATGGAAAAATCTCGGCGCTCGGCCGGCCGTCACCGCAGCGCTCGCCGCGGCGCTCCTCGTGGCCGTGGCCTCGCCGCCGTATCTCATCGCCTACGCCAAAACCGGCAACCCCGTCTTTCCCTTTCTGAACACCAGGCTCCCGTCGCCGATGCTCGAGCGCGGTCTCGATTTCCGCGACTCCCGTTTCCACAAACCGCTCGCCTGGACCACGCCCTTCAATCTCACATTTCACACCGGCGATTACTTCGAAGCCCAGAATGGCGCATTCGGCTTTCAATATCTGTTGCTCATTCCGCTCGCGCTCGTTGCGTTATTGGCAGCGCCCAATTACGCCGCAAAAACCGCCGCCACGATTGCGCTGGCCGCGGGCGCCATCATCATGGCGACGCAACCCAACGCACGCTACGTATATGCCGCGCTGCCTCTTTTCGCCATCTCGTTCGGCGCACTGCTCGCCCGGTTCGCGGCCCAGCAGCGTTGGATGACGCGCGCGCTGCTGGCCGCCGCCCTGATCTTCATCGGTCTCAACGTCTATTTCGAAGCCGCCTCCGGCTGGTATCACCGGCACTTCTATTCGCTCTCCCTTTTCCGCCCCAATGGCCGCGATCTATACCTTCGCGAAACCGCGCCCATGCGCGACGTGACCCAACGTTTCCGCCTCGCGCAGCCGCTGGAGCCGGTCCTGTTAGTGACCGAAAACGACCTCACCGACGCCGGCGACCGCGTCTACGAATACGAGTGGCATCAGTACGCCGTCTGGAAGAGCATCGCCACCGTCAAATCCGTCTCCGCCCTCCGCCAGGTCTTCGCCAGTCACGGCATTCGCTACTTCATCGCACACCGCACCGGCCCGGATGAAGATCCCATTTTCCCCATGGAGCTTGGCGAGTTCCTGGCCAACTGCACCGCACCCCAATTCGAGAACGGCCGCTTCTACGCGGCTCGAATGATCCCCGAGTGCGAATCTCTCGGCGGTGCGGACCTGGAAGCCTGGCTCGCAAAGTTACCGCCCGCCCTGGTTTCGCCCGGCATCTACGACGATTCCGACCCCGCCCTCCGCTTTCACGGAATCTGGACGCGTAGCCGCGAATTCGCCCGCCCTTACCGCCACAGCATCAGCTACACCAACATCCCCGGCGCCGATGTCACCTTCGCTTTCCAGGGCGAATCGCTGACTTATGTCTATACCAAGGCGCCCAACCGCGGCCTTGCACGAATCGAGATTGACGGCGTCGCGCACGCCATCGATCTCTACTCGCCGAGCCCCCAATGGCAAACCCGGACGCAATTCTGTTGTCTGGCTCCAGGACGCCATCTGGTAGTACTGCGCGCCACCGGCGAGAAGCAGCCCCAGTCGCAGGGTGTGTACATCGACCTCGACGCGTTCATAGCGAAATAGTCAAGACTTCGACGCAGAGACGCCGAGGCGCAGAGCAAAACGCAGAGAAAACTAACAAAGGTGGTCTTTCTTCTCTGCGCCTCGGCGTCTCTGCGTCGAAGTCCTTCCTCACGATTCGATCTCGGGTATAGTTTCCCTTACCCGAGCGCTGCGCTGGTACCCTGTTATTGTTCCGATTCGAATCTATGAATCTTCGCGATATCGCCGCTGCGCTCGGTTGCCGCATGGAGGGGGGCGACCCGGATTTTGAAATCTCGGGCGTGGCCAGTATGGAGCGCGCGGAGCCGGGTGAGCTGACGTTTCTCGCCAACCCGAAGTACGCTCACAAGGTGAAGAACACGCGGGCGGGGGCGATTCTGGTTTCGCAGGCGCTGCCGGGTATCGCGTGCCTGGTTTCGGAAAACCCGTACCTCGATTTCGCGCGCGCGCTGGCGCTCTTCTACCAGCCGCCGCGGCCGGCGCCGGGGATTCATCCGATGGCTTCCATCGCGCCCTCGGCAACCGTTGGCGAAGGGAGCTCCGTTGGGGCGTTCGCGGTTATCTGCGAAAGCGCGTGCATCGGACGCAACGCGGTGATTCATCCGCATGTCGTGGTTTACGAAGGGGCGCAGATCGGGGACGATTTTCTGGCGCACTCGCATGCGACGGTGCGCGAATTCTGCCGCATCGGCGACCGCGTGACGCTGCAGAACGGCGTGGTGGTGGGCGGCGACGGATTTGGATTCGCCAAGCGCGCCGATGGGTCGCACTTCAAGATTGTGCAGTCCGGCGTGACCGTCATCGAGGACGACGTGGAGATACAGAGCCTGACTTCGGTGGACCGCGCCACGGTGGGCGAAACGCGCATCAGGCGCGGCGCCAAGGTGGACAGCCTGGTGCAGATTGGCCATGCGTGCGTGGTGGGCGAAGACAACATTATCTGCGCGCAGACCGGCCTGGCGGGCAGCACCACGCTCGAGCGCGACGTGCTGCTGGCGGGGCAGGTGGGGTCGTCGGGACATCTCACGGTGCACGAAGGCGCGATTGTCTATGCGCAGAGCGGCATCGGCGGCGATGTGGCGGCGCGCGCGCGCATTTCCGGATCGCCCGCGTTCGCGGCCAACGAGTGGCTGCGCGCCATAACCGCATTCCCCAAATTGCCGGAATTGCTGAAGACGATTCGTGCGCTCGAAAGAAAAGTGGAGCAACTGGAAAAACATGCCCAAACATCTTCCTCCGGCTGAAGGCGTCCGCCAGGTCGCCTACCTGAATGAGGATTTCCTGAATAGTCCGGACGCGCGCGCCGTGCGGATACTGGCGGAATACCTGGAGCCGCTGGCGCACTTCCGCCGCGAGAAGGTGCGCGATACGGTGGTATTTTTCGGGTCGGCGCGCATCAAGGAAGACGGCCCGCTGAGCCAATATTATAAGGCCGCGCGCGAGCTGGCCAAGCTGCTGACGGCGTGGTCCGCGCAATTCGACCATACGAACTACCGTTTCGTGATCTGCTCGGGCGGCGGACCCGGCATTATGGAAGCGGCCAATCGCGGCGCGGCGGATGCGGGCGGCAAGACCGTGGGGCTGAACATCGGTCTGCCGTTCGAACAGTTTCCGAACCCTTACATCACGCCCGAGCTGAGCTTTGAATTCCACTATTTTTTCATGCGCAAGTTCTGGTTCGCGTATCTGGCGAAGGCGCTGGTGGTGTTCCCCGGGGGCTTCGGGACGATGGATGAGATGTTCGAGATCCTCACGCTCACGCAGACGCAGAAGCTCAGGAAAAAAATGGTGGTGATCCTTTACGGGTCGCAGTATTGGAAGGAAGTCATCAACTTCGACGCGCTGGTGAGGTATGGAACCATCGCGTCCAGCGACCTGGAGCTTTTCCAGTACGCCGACGATCCTGCGGCCGCGTTCGAGATGCTGAAAAAGGGGCTCGTCACATACGCCGTGCAGGCGGACACGCACGAAATGCCGGCCATTGCGAAATCGCGCAATCCGCAGATGCCGGAGGGGAAGGCGTAGCGGAATGCCGCTTTCGTTGAAGGTGGCGGCGCGGGGGCAGGCCATGGGTCCGCCCCGCGAGATCGAAATGCGGCTGCTTGAGCCGGGCGACGCCGAAGCCTGTTACGCGCTGGTTCAGCGCGACCGCGACTATCTGCGCGAATGGCTGCCGTGGGTGGACCGCACGCAATCGCCGGGAGACGTTCGCAACTTCATCGAGACAGTCGCGATTCCGCAATATGAGGCCAACAACGGTCCTAACTGCGGTATCTGGGTGGATGGAGAATTTGCGGGCAGCATCGGCTGCCATGTGATCGACTGGCCCAATCGCCATTGCAGCATCGGCTATTGGGTGAGCGCCGGGCGACAGGGCAAGGGCATCGTTACCCAGTGCTGCGCGACCCTGCTCGACTATCTGTTTAACGAGCTGCGGCTGCACCGGGTGACAATCGATTGCGGCACTGGGAACACGCGGAGCTGCGCCATTCCGGAGCGGCTGGGATTCAGGCGCGAAGGCGTGAAGCGCGAGGCTCAATGGGTGAGCGGGCTCTGGCTGGACCTGGTGACGTGGAGCATGCTGGACCGCGAATGGCGCGAGCGGCGCGGGTGAAGCGATAGCGTCCCCTTATGGCGAAGAAGCGCCCGGCCGCAACCGTGAGTTCCAGCCCTCGCGGCTTACCAGACATCGCGATGGCGTTACTGCTGCTTGGCGCAACGCTGGCGGCCTACTCGCCTGCCCTGAACGGTCAACTGGTTTGGGACGATGACGGGCATGTGACTAAGCCGGCGCTGCAGCCGCTGCACGGTCTTTGGCGCATCTGGTTTGAGGTGGGAGCTACGCAGCAGTATTATCCAGTGCTGCACAGCGCATTTTGGATAGAGCACCGGCTGTGGGGAGATGCGGTGTTGGGCTATCACCTGGCCAACGTGTTGCTGCATGTTACGGCGGCCTGCCTGGTGGTGTGGATTGTGCGCCGGCTGTCGTTGCCCAGCGCCTGGTTTGCGGGGTTCATCTTCGCGCTGCACCCGGTGTGCGTCGAGGCGGTGGCGTGGATCGCGGAGCAAAAGAGCACGCTATCGGCGGTCTTCTATCTGGCCGCCGCGATCGCTTATCTGCGTTTCGATGAGACGCGCCGGAAGACGCTGTACTTCGCCGCGCTGGGCCTGTTCGCGCTGGCGTTGTTGAGCAAGACAGTGACGGCGACGCTGCCGGCCGCTTTGCTGCTGGTCTTCTGGTGGAAGCGAAAGCGGGTCCGTTGGAAGCGGGACGTCCGGCCGTTGCTTCCGTGGTTCGCGCTGGGCATCGCCGCCGGACTCTTTACCGCGTGGGTAGAGCGAAAGTACGTTGCGGCGGAGGGCCCGGATTTTGAGCTGACGCTGTTACAGCGGTGCCTGTTGGCGAGCCGGGCGATCTTCTTCTACCTGGGCAAGCTGGTATGGCCTGTCAATTTGACATTCACTTATCCGCGGTGGAAACTGGACGCGGCCGCGTGGTGGCAGTACGGGTTCCTGCTGGGCGTATTGGCGATAGTGGCGGGACTCTGGCTGGTCGCGCGGCGGCGGCGGGGACCTCTGGCGGCGTTCCTCTTCTTCGCGGGAACGCTTTTTCCAGCGCTGGGATTCTTCAATGTTTACCCTTTTATCTACTCCTATGTCGCCGACCATTTTCAGTACCTCGCAAGCTTGGGAGTGATCGTTCCGATAGCTTGCGGCCTGACTGTGACAGCCGGACGGATTCCCATGGGGGCGCGGTGGATGGCCCCGTTGGCGGGCATCCTGCTGTTGGCGGCGTTGGGCTCCCTCACCTGGCGGCAGAGCGGTATGTACCAGGACTCCGAAACGCTCTACCGGGCCACGCTGCAACGCAATCCCGCCGCGTGGATGGCGCACAACAACCTGGGGAGCATCCTGGCGAAGATCCCCGGCCGCGCGCCCGAGGCCATTGCCGAATTTGAAGCGGCTTTGCGGATCAGACCGGATTACGCGGAGGCGCACAACAACCTGGCCAACGTGCTGGAAGAGATGCCAGGGCGGCTGCCTGAAGCGGTTACCCATCTGCAGGCGGCGCTGCGCGCGCGTCCCGGCGAGGCCGCGATTCACAACAACCTCGGAAGCGTTTTGGCGAAGATGCCGGGGCGATTGCCGGAGGCGCTCGCGGAGTACGAAGCGGCGCTGCGGATCGATCCGAATTTCGTCTATGCGCACAATAACCTGGGAATCGCGCTGACGCAGATTCCGGGAAGGGCGCCGGAGGGAGTCGAACATCTAAGAACCGCGCTGCGGCTGGCGCCGGATATCGCCGAACTGCACAATAGCCTGGCCAACGCGCTGGCCGAGGTTCCAGGGGGATTGCCGGAGGAGATCGCCGAGTATGAAGCGGCATTGCGGATCAAGCCGGATTACGAAGAGGCGCACTTCAATCTGGGGCTCGCATTGGCGGCGATTCCGGGTCGCTTGCCCGAGGGGATTACGCATTTTGAAGCGGCGGTGCGAATCGATCCGGATAACGTGCAAGCGCAGTACAATTTGGGGCTGGCGCTGCTGAAAGTCCCCGGCCGCATGGCGGAAGCGACGGCGCATTTGGAGGTGGTGTCGCGGCTTAGGCCCGATTTAACGGTGGTGCGGCAAATGGTGGAACGCCTGCACGCGGCTCAGCGGTAGCGGCGTGAGCCCGGATGATCACAATGGGGGCCGGACGGGCAGGCGGACGGATTGCGACCGGGCAGCATCTGAGTTACAGTCCGATACTTGCGAATCCAGTTTCGCGCCGGGATAATGTATTTATACTATTGTCTGAACATTCGGCCGGGAGGTAACATCTGCGCTATGTCCGAGACATCTTATTAGTGACTCGGGCAATCGGGTAGTGTGCACGCAAGATAACGCCAAAACAGAGCTAAAGGATCGAAGTTGAATCTGCTTGTCCGGCTTCGACCGATTGCGTTCATTGCCGTCCTGCTGGTCCTGTGGCAAATTGCGGTGAACCGTGCCACCCTTCACCTCTTGCCAGGTCCTTGGGACGTGGTTGGCGGCATCGCCGATCTGGTGCGCCACGGCTTGCTGCTGAAATACATCACCGCCTCTCTGTTCCGCGTCACCTGGGGATTTGTTGCAGCCGCGGTTTTGGCGATTCCCCTGGGTCTCACCATTGGGTGGTATCGCCGCGCCGAGATGGCCTTCAATCCGCTGATCCAGATCTTTCGTCCGATCTCGCCGCTGGCATGGATTCCGATCGCCATTCTGTGGTTCGGAGTAGGAGATCTCTCCGCCGTGTTTCTCATCTTTTTGAGCTGCTTCTTCCCGCTCCTGCTGACGGCCATCAATGCGGTTCAGAGGATACCTGCGGTTTACGTAAATGCGGGCCGCAATTTCGGACTGAGTCCATCCGGCTTGGTCTACAGCGTCCTGTATCCGGCGGTGCTTCCCCAACTGATCACCGGCTTGCGCATTACATTGGGTGTGGCTTGGATCGTAGTAGTGGCGGCTGAGATGATCGCAGTGAACTCCGGATTGGGGTTCTTAATCGTGGATGCGCGCAATGCCGGTAACCGCTATGATCTGGTGGTCGCCGCCATGGTCATAATTGGAATCATCGGGTTGCTGCTGGATCTGGGAATGCGATCGCTCGAAAGAGCCAAATCGCTCCGCTGGGATTATTCGGAGGATTAGTGTCGTTAGCGGAAACTGTCAATACGCCCCGGTCGTTGAATGCGAAGTTGTCCGCGCAGCACATCCACATGGTATTTACGCGCGATGGCAAGAGCACCGCTGTACTGAACGATGTCAGTCTCGAAGTCGGCAAAGGAGAGTTTCTCTGCATTGTAGGACCTTCCGGGTGCGGTAAGTCGACACTGCTCAGTACCATGGCGGGGTTCCTGTCTCCGACTGGCGGAGAAGTCAGGATCGATGGTCAGGTAGTAAGTGGGCCCGACCCTCGCCGTATCTTTGTTTTTCAGGAGCGCGGCGTTTTTCCATGGCTCACCGTCGAGGGCAATATAGAGTTCGGTCTGTTTAAATTGCCGCGGGCGGAACGCCAGAGGCGCATCGCGCACTACGTCAAAATGGTAGGTCTCGGCGGATTCGAGAAAGCGTATCCGGCGGAGCTCTCGGGCGGCATGAAACAACGGCTCGAGGTCGCCCGCGCCCTGGCCGTGAACCCCGACATGCTCCTTCTGGACGAACCCTTCGGCGCGCTCGATTCGATTACGCGTATGATCATGCGCGGCGAGCTGTTGCGCATCTGGGAGGCGGAGCGAAACACCATCATCTTCGTGACGCACGATATCGACGAGGCCGTCCAGCTTGCCGATCGCGTAGCGGTGATGAGCGGGCGGCCGGCTAAGATACAGCAGATCGTCGACATCGACATCCCCCATCCGCGCGACATCAGTGCACCGCGCTACCTGGAATTGCGCAACGGCATTTTGGAACAGATCGGCCTGGCGCACAAGATATGAACTCACTCGCAGAATCCGGAAAATGGGAAAAATTCTTTTGGCCGGTTTTGGCGTCCGCGGTCTTTCTGGCGTTATGGCATTACTCTGTCGTCTGGACGGATACCAAGGTCTTTCCGTCGCCGTTGGCCGTGGAAAAGGGGATTGCCGAGTTGAGCCGAAAGGGCATTCTGTGGGCCTATATCGGCGATTCGCTGCGCCGCGTGGCGCTGGGATTCGGCGCAGCCGCCGTGGTTGGAATCCCGCTGGGATTGACGCTCGGTTGGTATCCGGCCGCCAACCAGGTGGTAAACCCGGTTATGCAGATGCTCCGGCCCATCAGTCCCATTGCTTGGATCCCAGTCTCGATCATCCTCTTCGGCGTGGGCGATACTACGGCTGTCTTTCTGATATTCCTGGCCGCGTTCTTTCCCATCGTGGTGGCCTGCATCAGCGGCGTATCCAACGTGCCGTCTATCTTCCGGCGTGCGGGCCGTAATTTTGGACTGACCGCCCCGCAGCTTCTCGCCCGAGTCGTGTTTCCCGCCGCCCTTCCGCAAATCATCGTAGGTTTGCGGATTGCGCTCGGCATTGCCTGGCTGGTGATGGTAGCCGCGGAAATGATCGCGGTCGATTCGGGCCTGGGATATCTGGTCATCGACTCCCGAAACTCCGGAAAGCGTTACGACCTTGTCGTAGCAGCCATGGTCATGATTGGCGTCATCGGGCTGGCCCTCGATCTCTGCTTCCGCCGACTGAGAAATATCAAGTCCGTCCGATGGGGGTTCCGCGATGAGTCTTAAGCGCAAGGTTCTGATATTTGGCTGCGGATGGCTCGTGCTGATTTCGGCGATGCACGCGTGGTTGAATGTCAACTGGGCGGCGGTCCTGAATGACTATCGTCCCGCGGCCAGGCGGAAGATCAGCGTCGCCTACATCCCGGTCACTTGCCAGCTTACCTGTCCCGTGACTGACTATATCTCGAAACTGTCTGAGAGTGGCGAGATCTTTCTGCCTCGCTTGTTCCAGGGCTTCCCCGAGATCAAGGAAGCGCTCATCTCCAATCGAATGCAGGCGGCCTTCATCGTCGCGCCCCTGGCGATTGCGCTCAGGGCGCAGGGCGTTCCCATCAAGGTTGTCTACTTGGGGCATCGCTATGGCAGCGCGGTGGTGGTTCGCAAGAACGGTCCTATCAAGACATTCGCCGATATGCGCGGTCGCACGGTCGCGATTCCGAGCCGCTTTTCCGACGAGCGTCTGCTGCTTTTTCGAGCCATGAAAATTTGGGGTATCAAACCGGGCGAAATCAAAATGGTCGAGATGGCGCCGCCGGATGTTGCGGGCGCTCTTGCGGCCGGAGCCATCGATGCCTATTCCATGGGCGAGCCGTTTCCGTCTCAAGCCGAGATCGGCGGCTTCGGCCGGATTCTTTTCCAGGCGCGCGAGTATTGGCCGGATTACATGTCGTGTATTCTCGTGGTGCAGCAGAATTTGATCGACCAGCGTCCGGACGTGGTTCAGGAATTGGTGGATGGCATTGCCCGTTCGGGCCTGTGGCTCGACAAAGGCAAGCCGCACCGCGAAGATGCGGCCGATTTCGTAGGCCGTTTCTATTACAACCAAAAGCCGGCGCTGCTCCGGTGGGCGCTCACCAAACCGCTGGACCGTGTGATGTATACGCCGCTTGCTCCGCGCAAGGCGGATTTCGATCTGGTTCGCGATCTGATGATGGAAACGGGAGTCCTCGACAAGAAAATCGAATTCGACGACTATGCGGACACGCGGTTCTCGGATGGCGCGCGTACGCAGACATCGTGGAAATATGAGGCCGGCATCGCCGCAGCCAGGTAAATTTTAAGGAGCTGACTGAAGATGTTTCGCAGAAGCTTTATCCAACGAATCACTTGCGGGATGGCGGCTTCCGGATACGCCGCTGCCCGTGGAAGTAAAACCGTGACCTACCGCGTCGACGGGTTCTCCTGCGTTACCTGCGCCGTGGGCCTTGACGCCATGCTACGGGAACACAAGGGAATCGTGCGCTCCAATTCCACCTACCCGGCCGGGACGACAGTGATCGAATATAATCCGGATCTGGTGACTGAAGCGCAGATCAAGGCATTCATCGAGGAGACAGGCTTTATCGCCCGGAGTTAGGTAGTATAAAGACATTATTGACAGCAACCGTGCGGCATTGAAACAATCGAGCCGAAAGAGGTTCTATGGCAGAAACCGAAGTTCTCTCCAATCAGCGGATAATCATCGACAACCAGAAAGCGATCCTGGCGAATCAGAAGCAGATTCAAGAGAACCAAAAAGCCCTCCAGAAAATTCTCGCGAACCAGGAAAAAATTCTGGCGCTGCTGGCCCGGTAAGCCGCGGGTTGCCGTCGAGCCCCGGCTGCCGAATGTTGGCGCCCTGCAAGCGCGTCCTTATCGCTTGCGCGGCTCTATCCGTGTTCTCCTCCGTTTCTTGTTCCCGGACGGGTCTTCCCCCTGTAGATTCGCGAGAATACGGCGCCTTCGTTTCCGCTTTTTATGTCGGACTGGCCGGCCTGCAGACGGGCGAAGATACGCGCGCCAAAGAGAAGCTGACGCTGGCCACGCAGTTGGCTCCCGGCGAGCCTGCAGCTTGGGCGGACCTTGCGCTGTTCACGGCAAGGCAACAGAATTTCGAAAAGGCGGCTCAGTATGCGGAAACGGCCCGCTCGCTCGCTCCCCGCAACAGCGCCATCGAGGGCCTGTTGGGGGCGATTTCGAGCAAGCGCGGAAATCTTCCCGAAGCCGTCGATCATTTTAGAAAAGCGGTCGCGTTGGATGGCGGAAATATGAAAGCCCGCCAATCGTTGGCCACGGAAATCGAGCGGCAGTCGACCGCTGACTCGGACGGCATCGCGCAGGCCGAGTTAGAGAAGGTGCTGGCCGGTCTCCCCGGAAACATTTCGGTTCAGCTCGACATCGCGCGGCTTGCGGCCAAACGCGGCGATGGCGCGACTCTTCGGCGCATGGACGCGGAACTCGATGCCGAATCGAAGGACTGGCCGGCGGAAGCACGCGATCGCCTCGCGCTTTTCGGGAAGATTGCGAACGGGCCCGATCCCCACGCCGCCGCGGTGCAGGCTGTCTTTCTGCGCAATGTACTGGTCCGTGTTCCCGCGTATCGCCAAAGTCTCGACGCCGTCCGCACACCCGCCATATTTATCGCCGACCCCTTTGTCAGATTCATCAAGCTGCCCGCGGTGGATTCGCAACCCGCCCCGCCCGACCTGTCACTCGCTTTTACAGCCACAGATCGTACAGACATAGCCGCCGGCAGTTCGCCCGCCCTATGGACGAGCGCTATACCGCTCGACGATTCCGGCCAGTTTCGGATTCTCGAGGCAGACTCCTCGGCGGTCCGCATTCGCGATGGCGCGCGGCTGGAATTCGCGGGTCCGGGCACGCCGGGACGTAACAGCGTTCTGGCAGTCGACCTGAACTACGATTTCAAGGAAGACATCGTGCTTGCGAATTCCGCTGGGGTCAGAATCTATCTGCAGCAAACGCCATCCCAGTTTGAAGACATCACCTCGCGTGCGAAGATTCCGCAGGGTATTCTTAAGGGAAACTATACCGGAGCGTGGGCGTTCGACATCGACCTCGATGGAGATCTCGATATCATTCTGGGCGTTCCACAAGGGGAGCCGGTGGTCTTGCGCAACAACGGCGACAACACCTTCACCGTGATCCGGCCCTTTCCTGAAATCAATGGCCTGATCGCGTTTGCCGGCGCCGATCTCAATCAGGACGGCGCAGCGGACGCCGCCATGCTGGATGGTTCCGGCGCGTTGCACGTGCTGATGAACGAGAGGTTCGGGGTTTATCGGGAGCGGCCGTTGCCGGATGGCCTGCAAGGCCCGAACGCTGCCATCGCATCGGCTGACGTAAACGGCGACGGAACCCCGGATCTGGTCGTACTTCGCGGGAACGGCGCAGTGACTCGGTTTTCCGTAGCCGAAGGTAAGGCGCCATGGTCCACCGAGCAGGTCGTGCCGGCCGCGGCGTCGCCTCTCACGCCTGCCACGGCCTATCTGTTACTAGCGGACTTCGATAACAACGGGAGTATCGATATACTTGCCGGCGACGGACGCCTGTTTCTTGGCGATGGCAAGAAATATTCCGAGATCAAAATCTCTCCGGGATTCCAGATCGACGCGGCGGCCGATCTGAATCAGGATGGCCGACTCGATCTGATAGGAGTCGCTGCGTCCGGGAAACCGGTTGAACTTCTCAATCACGGAAGCAAGAACTACAACTGGCAAACGGTGCGGGTGCGCGCCGCCGCGGGCACGGGCGATCAACGCATCAACTCATTCGGAATCGGCGGTGAGATCGAGATTCGTTCCGGACTGTTGACGCAGAAGCAGATCATCAATTCGCCCGTCCTGCATTTCGGCCTTGGCGAGCGGAAAGAAACGGAAGTCGCGCGCATTGTGTGGCCCAACGGATCGGTACAAGCGGAGTTCGAGCTGAAACCGAATCTGTCCATCCTCGCCAGGCAGCGGCTCAAAGGGTCGTGCCCCATGCTGTTCGCGTGGGACGGTAAGCAAATCGGTTTCGTGAAAGATGGATCTCCCTGGTCTCCCGCTCTTGGGCTGCACATCAATGCGCAGGCTGTAGCGGGCATACACCAGACCGAGGAGTGGTTCAAAGTGCCTGGCGAAAAGCTGGCGGCCCGCGACGGCATCTATGACCTGCGCGTGACGGCAGAGCTTTGGGAGACATTCTACATCGATCATTACTCGCTGAAAGTTGTGGATCATCCGGAAGACACGGAGATATTTACTGACGAGCGCTTTGCCGCGGAAGCGCCGCCGTTGAAGATCTTCGTTGTGACCAAGCCACAGCCCTTTTCGAGTGTCAGGGACGATCGCGGAAACGACGTGAGTGACATTGTGCGAAATGTCGACGCTACCTATCTCGACACATTTGGGCGCGGCCGCTACCAGGGTGTGACGCGAGATCACTGGGTGGAGCTTGAGCTTCCGGCCAGCGCGCCTTCGACTGGAAATCTGTATCTGTTGGGCACGGGCTGGATGCATCCAACGGATGCTACCGTAAATATCGCACTCAGCCAGAACAGCGACCCGGCGCCGCAGGGATTGAGTATCGAAACGCCGGACGGCGCCGGACGCTGGGTGGTGAGAAAATCCGGACTGGGTTTTCTCGCAGGCAAAGGAAAGACGATGGTAATCGATATCAGCCATGTCTTTGTTCCGGATGTCTTTGTCCCAGGCGCCCCGCGAAAGCTGCGCCTGCGCACGAATCTCGAAATCTATTGGGATCGACTGGCATGGGCGGCCGGCGCCGCGAGCGCAATCCAGGTCGCTGCCGCGCCTCTTCGAAAGGCCGACCTGCTCTATCGCGGGTTCTCCGTGATGACGTCGGCGAATGCCTCGTCGCCGGAGATCCCGGATTATAACCAGCTTGAGGGAACGTCTCAGAAATGGCGCGATCTGGAGGGCTACTATACCCGGCATGGCGATGTCCGCGAGCTGATCGATAAGGTGGACGATCGCATAACGATCATGAACGCGGGCGATGAATTGCGCCTTGAGTTCACCGCGTTGCCCCCGCCGCCGCGCGGGTGGATGCGCGATTTTGTGATGGTGGGCGATGGCTGGATAAAAGACGGCGATTACAACTGCGTCTTCTCAAACACGGTGCTGCCGCTGCCCTATCGCGCCATGAAGAATTACGATAAGGCGGCGTCGACGCTGGAACACGACCCCGCTTATCGGCTGCACCCCGCCGACTGGCAGAACTTCCACACGCGCTACATTACGCCACAATGGTTTCAACGGGCGTTATGGAACTAAAGCAGAATCACGTACGGATGCGTATGCGGCCCGCACAGGCGTTTGTCGACGTCCTGTTTGTGGCGCTGCTTTGCGTGCCGTGGGCCTACCGTCATGTGGATTCCCGGCGCTCGGCGCTTGCGGCGTCCGCCGGTGCGGCATCGGCTTTAGCCAGCTACGGATTTCACTTGCAGGAATCCTCGGAAGCCGCGGGAATTCATTTTAGTCATTCGTCGCCGCATCTCGACAGCAAGCTGGATCACATCAGGGAACAGGTCGCATCCATGGGGGCGGCCGTTTCCGTCGTCGATTTTGACCACGATGGCCTCGCGGATTTTTATGTGACGAACAGCGGCGAGGGCTCCAAAAACGCGCTCTACCACAATCTGGGAAATGGAAAGTTCGAAGATGTCGCCCCGCAGGTCGGGCTGGCCGACGTGAATCTGCCAGGCACCGGCGTCTCGATGGGAGCGGTCTGGGGAGATTACGACAACGACGGATACGAAGACCTGTTTCTCTATAAGTGGGGCAAGCCGGAGCTATATCACAACGATGGGGGCAAGCACTTCACCCGCGTAACCGAGCAGGCCGGACTCCCAGCGTGGGTCAACGCCAACACGGCGGTCTGGCTGGATTACGACGGCGATGGCAAACTCGATCTCTTCGTCGGCGGTTACTACGACGAGCGCATCGACCTCTGGCATCTGAAGAATACGAAGATGATGCCCAACAGTTTTGAGTATGCCGTAAATGGCGGCCGCAAGTACCTGTTTCACAACCTCGGCGGCGGGCGCTTCGAAGAGGTTTCCGGGAAGATGGGCATCGCCTCGCGCCGCTGGGCGCTAGCCGCCGTCGCCGCCGATCTGCGCGGCACAGGCTATCCGGATCTGTTCATCGCCAATGATTACGGGGTCTCCGAGCTTTATTTCAACGACCATGGCCGCGGCTTCCACGAAGTGGGCCGCCAGACCGGCGTCGGCTATGCGCCCAAGAGCGGCATGACCGCGGCTGTGGGCGATGTGCTCAACGATGGCAGCTTCGGTATCTATGTTTCGAATATTTCGGAAGACGGGATACTGGTGCAAGGCAACAATTTCTGGGTACCCAAAACCGGGACTTCCGGGGACAAGATCCAGTACGAGAATATGGCCAACGCCATGGGCATTGAATCCGGCGGGTGGAGCTTTGGCGCGCAGTTCGGCGACCTGAACAACGATGGTCTGCTGGACCTATATGTCGTCAACGGAAACGTCTCGCTCGATCGGGAGCGCAGTTATTGGTACGACTATTCGAAAGTAGCGGGCGGAAATGAGAGCATAATCTCGGATGCCGCCAACTGGCCGCCGTTAAATGGCCGTAGCCTTGCCGGGTATCAGCAAAAACGCGTCTGGGTCAACGACGGCGCAGGCCGGTTTCGCGAGGTCGCCCAATTAGTGGGCGTGACCGACGTCTATGACGGCCGCTCCATCGCACTGGCGGACTTCGAAAACCGCGGCGTTCTGGACGCGGTGGTTGCTAACCAGAACGGCCCACTGTTGTTCTACAGAAATACCGTGGCAGAAGGCAACAACTGGATCGAGTTCGAATTGCAGGGCCGCGAGAGCAATCGCAGCGCTATCGGGGCCCACGTTACGGCCTTTTGGAAGGGCCGGCGCCAGGCGCAGGAAGTCTCCGGCGGAAGCGGCTTTTGCGCGCAAAACCAGAGGCGTCTGCACTTCGGCCTCGGCAAGGCGGATGCCATCGAGCGTGTGGAAATCCGCTGGCCCTCGGGCAAGCTACAGACGTTGGCCGCGCCCGCGCTCAATCGAATTTATAAAATAGAGGAACCGGCATGAAACTCCTCGCCAGGTTTTTCAGTATCGAAAATCGCTACCTTCCGCCAATTCTGATCACCACCATTTTGCTCGCCGGTCAACTCTCTTTCGGACTTCTGGAAAGCTTTTCCCGCACCGCGTTGGCCATCGCGGCCGCCCTCTTGACGGAGCTTGTTCTTTCACGGCTGATCACGGGAAAATACGCCAATCTGGCGAGCGCCTACATCACCGGCATCAGCGTCGGCATCCTGGTGCGCGCTCCCGATTTTTGGCCTTACGCGCTGTGCAGCGCGATAGCGATCACATCGAAATACGTGGTGCGGTGGAAGGGCCGGCATCTTTGGAATCCCTCCAATCTTGCGATCGTGGCGATGCTGCTTCTGGCGCCCGATTACGTGTCGACGCTCAGTGTTCAATGGGGTAACACGCTTTGGCCCATGCTGATCGTTTGGGTGCTGGGCGCGTTGATCGTCTGGCGAGTGAAGCGCCTGCACATCACCGCCGTCTATGTGATTTCGTTTGTCGCTCTGTCGCTGTTGCGCAGCGCCATTACGGGCCATGCGTTTCTGGCCGAAGTGGCGCCTATAACGGGGCCCATGTATCAGCTGTTTATTTTCTTCATGATCACCGATCCGAAAACGACTGTGCGCACACGCTGGGGCCAATGTCTGGTAGCGTTTCTGGTCGCCGCGGTGGAAATGGCGCTGCGTCTCGCGCAGAACGTTCACGCGCCTTATTACGCCCTGGCGATTGTGGGACCCCTGGCCAACGCTGTCGAAATCTGGTGGGCGTCTCGCAGTCACGTCGCGCCGGCGCCTCGCGTAGTTGCCGTCGCCTGAGGGGATCGAGGTACACGCCATGGAACAATACGTAGAACAAGTCATCGACCTGTTAGAGCCCGGCGCCAATCGTATTTATAACTTGACGGACGATGCCGCGCGCGAGCTTCTTCGCAATCACCCGGTTGAGGGCGCACGCCGGATTGATGGCTCCTTCGCTCTGGTCGCGCGCAAGGGCAAGACCGTAATCATGGCGCGTTCCCTCGATCGCCCGATGCGCTACTTTCTCGCCAAGAGACAGGCTGGCCCGGTGTTGATTGTGGCCGACAGAATCGACGCCATTTATAACTGGCTGAAAGCGGAAGGGCTTGACGCGCAATTTCATCCGAGTTATACAAGGATGGCGCCTGCCCACCATGTAGTGGAACTGCAACTGATCGGATGTCCGGATCCGGATCCGAAATACACGCGCTTCTTTGACCCTCCGCCGGCGAGTCTACCCCCCGACTTAGACCAGATCGGCCGCGCATACATAGGCGCGTTAGCGGATGAGATCTCGAAGTATCTGCAGTCTATCCCAGATGCCGGACCGCTGGGCGTCTGCTTTTCGGGTGGGATCGATAGCGGCAGCGTATTTCTCACTACCTATCACGTAATGCGCGGGCTCGGGATGAATCCCGCGCGGCTGAAAGCTTTTGTCCTGGACCTTGGGAACGGCCCCGACCTGCAACAGGCTCGCGCATTCCTCGATGCGCTCGGCCTCGGCCTTTTTCTCGAACCCATTCAAGCCAACGCAGCGGACTTGGACGTAAACGAAACCATCCGCCTGATTGAAGACTATAAGCCCCTCGATATCGAGTCCGCGACCATGGCCGTCGCGCTTTGCCGCGGCATTCGGGCGAGTTACCCTGAGTGGCGTTACCTGATTGACGGCGACGGAGGCGATGAGAACCTGAAGGATTATCCAATTGAAGAGAATCCCGAACTGACAATTCGCAGCGTAATCAATAATCAAATGCTGTATCAGGAAGGCTGGGGCGTTGGGAAGATCAAACACTCACTGACTTACACCGGCGGTCTCAGTCGTTCTTACACGCGCACTTACGCCCCAGGGCGCCACTTCGGCTTTGAGGGCTTCAGCCCATTCGTGCAGCCGGCGGTGATCGCCGTTTCCGAGGCCATACCTTTTATCGAACTGACCCGCTACGATGTGCCTCGCCTGTACGATCTCAAGGGTCAGATAGTTTCGCGAGGCATTGCCGCAATCACCGGCCTGAACATGCCGGTCTTTCCGAAGCGGCGCTTTCAGCACGGTGCTCTGCCGGAAGCCGCTTTGCGCCGCCGATTGCCTTTTCGCGAATCTGAGTACCGCCGACAGTTTCTTTCGCTTTACTCATGACGATCCGCACGCCAGAACTCGATCCAACGCGGCCCTGGCAATTCTTCGCCGAAGAAGAGCGCTCGAACGAAGGCGAAATCGTTCCGGTAAACACGCTGTTTCTGACCAACCGCGAGTGTCCGTGGCGCTGTGTGATGTGCGATCTGTGGAAGAACACTCTGACCGGGACCGTGCCCGTTGGCGCGATCCCCGCACAAATCGAATATGCCCTGTCGCGGCTGCCCGCTGCCCCGATCATCAAGCTTTATAACAGCGGGAGCTTCTTCGACCCACGCGCCATTCCCGTGGCCGACTATCCCGCGATTGCGAGGCAGTTGACGCACTATGACCGCGTGATCGTCGAGAGTCACCCGGCGCTGATTGGCGAGAATTGCCTCCGTTTCCGTGAACTGATTGCGGGTCGTCTTGAAGTGGCAATGGGGCTCGAAACGGTTCACCCTCAGATTCTTCCCAGGCTGAATAAGGGCATGACGCTGGAGCAGTTTTCTTCCGCGGCGAATGCCCTGCGCCGGAGCGCGATCGATCTGCGAGCCTTCATTCTGGTCAAGCCGCCGTTCCTCGGCGAACAGGAAGCTGTCTATTGGGCTGGGCGCTCGCTCGATTTCGCCTTCTCATGCGGGGCGGCCGTGGCGGCTCTTATACCAACCAGAGGCGGGAACGGCGCACTCGACGAGCTGGCTGCAAGAGGCGAGTTCGGGCCGCCTCGAATCGAGACGCTGGAAGCCTCGCAGGAATACGGGCTGAGACTGCACGGCGGCCGCGTCTTCGCCGATCTTTGGGATCTCGAAAGGTTTGCTGTCTGCGGTATCTGCTACGCGGCGCGTCACAACCGTCTGCGAGAAATGAATCTTCGCCAAACCATTCCCGGCCCTGTAGATTGTGATGTCTGTGGAGTGCGGGCTTGAGCTCCGTTTACGATGTTGCCGTTGCCGGCTCCGGATTTGCAGGCTCTCTTCTGGCGATGATTGCGCGCCGCCAGGGACGCTCAGTCATTCTGCTGGAAAAAGGCAGGCACCCCCGTTTTGCGATCGGCGAGTCTTCCACTCCGTTATCCAATCTGCTGCTCGAAGGCCTCGCGCTTCGCTACAATCTTCCCGGCATTTTGCCGCTCGCAAAATGGGGCGCCTGGCAGCGCGCTTACCCAAATGTGGACTGCGGAATCAAACGCGGCTTCACTTTCTATCACCATCAGTTCGGCCGGCGCGCGGCCGCCAGTAGCGACCGTGAAGACCAGTTGCTGGTGGCGGCGAGCCCTCACGACGCCATTGCCGATACGCATTGGAATCGGGCGGTGGTCGACCAGCACTTCGTCCGTGAAGCACAAAATGCCGGCGCCGAGTATCTCGACGAGGTCGATCTGCAGAGCGCCGTCGAGTCGGGCGATGAAGTGCGATTGCACGGTAAGCGCCACGGCAACGATATCGATATCTCCGCGCACTTCGTGGTGGATGCCACCGGCCCCCGCGGATTCCTGCACCGGGCCTTCGCCTTGCCCGAACTCCCGCTTCCCGATTTTCCTCAAACCCAGGCCCTCTACACGCATTTCCGGGGCGTGCGCCGCCTGGAAGATATTCTCGATGAGAACTACGCCGGGCCGCCTTACCCCATCGATGATGCGGCAGTTCACCACGTTTTCGATGGAGGATGGATCTGGGTTCTGCGCTTCCGCAGTGGAATCACCAGCGCCGGAGTCGCAGCGGTGGATTCCCTCGCAGCTCGCCTCCAACTTAGCGACGGCTTTCCCGCCTGGGCCAGGCTCCTGAAATGCCTGCCAACCGTCCGCGATCAATTCGCGATCGCCACCGAGGACCGTCCGTTCACCTACGCGCCTCGACTCTCTTTCCGAAGTGGCGTCGTAGCGGGGAGAAGGTGGGCTTTGCTGCCATCCGCGGCCGGCTTCGTGGACCCTCTGCTTTCCACGGGCTTTCCGCTTGTACTGTTGGGCGTGACGCGGCTGGCCGGAATTATGGAAGAGCACTGGGAGTCCGACCGATTCGGCAGTGAACTTACCGGTTATGCAAAACGAACCGGCGACGAACTGCTCGCGACCGCGCGTCTGATAGCGGGCCTGTACGCGAGCATGGACAATTTTCCGCTATTCGTTTCCTTGTCAATGCTCTATTTCGCAGCCGCAAGTTTCAGCGAAACCGCGCGCCGGCTCGACAGACCTCATCTCGCCAGCTCTTTTCTTCTGCATGATCATCCGTCTTTCGAAGCACACTCGACAGAGTTATTGAAGCGCGCCCGGTCGGTGCGCGGCAGCGCCGAAACGGAAAGGTTCAACGACGATTTGCTGCGCGCCATCGAGCCATTTAATATCGCGGGACTCGGTCGAAAAGACCGCCGAAACTGGTATCCGGTTGACGCAGAAGACTTACTGCGTGGAGCGTCGAAGGTGGGGGCGGATCGCGAGGAAATAACTCGCCTTCTCGACCGCTTTGGTTTTCGAGCCGGGGCGTCCTGACATCGCCAACGTCCGGCCGCACCTGGTAACACTACTTCTTCGGCCCCCCGACCGGTCGCCGGTACACCGTCTCGAAGTCCGGTTTGCTCCCGACGCTTACGCTACTGGAAGTCGTAGTAACCGGCACGTCCGGCGTCGACTGGGCTCCCGCTTTTGCGTCCCCGTACGTCTCTTTCGTGGTCGTTTCCTTAGTCACGCGGCTGCCGGCGATGGGCCGCGCGTCAATGCGGTCGATCTGTTCCTTCGGAATGGCGGTCTGCGTCTTCTTCACGATGACGATCAGGTTTTCGTCAGTGAGTTCGTCCATCTGCGCCAATAGGGGCTGCATCGAGCCCTTCTTGAACACCCGAATCTCGGC